>CAJDUB010000057.1_pt1 | contig 23561 bp, 27 predicted proteins | sample 7390251 | NCBI WGS metagenome assembly CAJDUB01 (sample SAMEA7055665, study PRJEB34461) | soil metagenome | biome: terrestrial ecosystem; feature: Peninsula; material: soil | place: Antarctica | collected 2016
GATAAAGCTGATGAATTTGGCATTGCCGACTATATTCTAATTTGTACGAAAGGATATGATCTGGATGCAACACTCGATCAGTTAAAGCCCTGCATTAGCGAAAACACTGTTTTGCTGCCTCTTTTAAACGGGGTTGAAAGCGTTGATCGGATTAAAAAATTCCTGCCGGATAGTACTGTTTGGGAGGGAAGTGTTTACATCGTTTCTGAAATAAAAGAAGCCGGTGTGATCGAAAATAGCGGGAATATTCAGCGACTTTCATTTGGGCTCGATAATGTAAGTAACGAAAGGCTGTCGTTTCTTGAAAAGGTATTTCAGGATTCAGAGATTGACACAGTGTTATCCGACAAGATTTCAACTTTAGTTTGGGAAAAGTTTATTTTTATCGCGGCAGTAGGAACTGCAACGTCATACTTTGATTGTTCCATTGGAAAGATACTGGAAGAAAACGAAGACGCTCTTCAAAAGCTGATCGAGGAAGTAACTGCAATAGCCCATGCAAACAAAATATTGATTTCCCGGGACTTTGCAACAATAACAATGAATAAACTGAAGATGTTAGCTTATGACACAACATCATCCATGCACAGGGATTTCAAAAACCGGAAACCGAAAACAGAAGTAGAAACGCTTACAGGTTATGTTGTAAGTGCCGGACAAAAATTTGGGGTTGAAACACCGGCTTTTCAAAAGGCATTTCAACATCTCAAAAATAAATAGGTACTTCGGGGAAATCTTAATTTCTATCTCCAACTCCTAATCTGTTCAAGCCATAACAAAAAAAAATATCGAATATCGAATAATGAAGTAAAAAACTTTGAGAGGAGTTGAATAAATAATAATGATGTTAGAAGTACTAATTTTATAGCTTCATAACTTCGAACTTCATTATTCCTTGTTCATTATTCGATAGTATAAAATTAGTTTGAAATATTCTGTCCAAAAATAAATGAATATTATTTTAAAGTTACTAACTCCCAACTCCTAATCCTCAAACCTCATCTCTATCTCCTTACTTCAATATTTCCCTCGAAATAATCATTTGCTGAATTTCGGAAGTTCCTTCGTAAATCTGGGTCAGTTTGGCGTCACGCATAAGCCTTTCAACATGGTATTCTTTTACATACCCATATCCGCCGTGGATTTGCACGGCCTGTGTGGTAACTTCCATGGCAATTTCGGCAGCGTAATATTTAGCTATTGAACTGGCATAACCATATGGTTGTCCTTGATCCTTTAGCCATGCAGCTTTAAGGCAGAGATTGCGTGCATTTTCAATCTTTACCGCCATATCAGCCAGTTTAAAAGCAATAGCCTGGTGGTTGGAAATGTATGTGCCGAAGGTTTTGCGCTCCTTCGAATATTGCACAGCACGCTCAAATGCGCCACTTGCAATGCCAAGCGCCTGCGATGCAATCCCGATACGGCCTCCTTCGAGGGTGATCATAGCGAATTTGAACCCGAATCCATCGGCGCCAATGCGATTTTCTTTCGGCACTTTCACATCAGTAAACATAACTGAATGCGTGTCGCTGCTTCGCATTCCCATTTTATCTTCATGCGGGCCTACACTGATTCCCGGAGCATTACGATCAACAATCAGGCAATTGATGCCTTTATGCATTTTTTCAGGATGGGTTTGAGCGATCAACAAGTAAGTGCCGGCAGAATTACCGTTGGTAATCCAGTTTTTGGTGCCGTTTACCAGGTAATAATCTCCCATATCCGCAGCGGTTGTCTGTTGCGATGTAGCATCAGAACCGGCATTAGGCTCTGAAAGGAGGAAAGCACCGATTTTTTCGCCCCGTGCAAGGGGTTTCAGATATTTTTGTTTTTGTTCCTCTGAGCCATATTCCTGTATACCATAACATACCAATGAGTTATTTACACTCATAATTACACTGCATGAGGAATCGACTTTCGAAATTTCCTCCATCGCCAGCACATACGAAACGGTATCCATGCCGCCGCCATCGTATTTCGGATCGACCAGCATACCAAGGAAACCGAGCTCAGCCATACGTTGTACATGCTTTGTCGGATAAATGGCCCCTGCATCGCGTTCAATCACATCAGTAATTAATTCCCGCTGGGCAAAATCGCGGGCGGCATCCCGGATCATCAGTTGTTCTTCGGTGAAAGCAAAATCCATAATATGAGGAGTTTTAAATTTGAATACTGAAACTGGCTATCAAATATATAACAATATTGATATGACAGATATTAAAAATATATTTTTCTGAGTGTAATCAGTTCTTAATTAATTAATTTATTTGTTTCATGCCTGACAAAGAAGGTTTTAACTCAAACGAAAATCATTTCTTCAAGGAAAGTTTTCTGACGCATAGTATTAATTATCGCTATCAATTTCTTTTAGAATCGGATTTGCTGTTAAGGAGAAGTTTCTAACTTTACTTTCAGAATTTCAATAAGCTGTTATCTAAATTGTAACTAATGAGTCAAGTCAATTCAATGAATAATGAATACCGGCCACAGATTACGCAGATTACACGGATAAGAATTAATACCTGAAGTATATTTGTGGTAATGAAAACTGCTGAAGACAGTTCTAAATCTGTGTAAATTTTAAAATCTGTGGCAAAATAGATTACATAGAGGTTGAATAGTTAATCTAAATTTAATATAGGACAATTTTATCTCAATATTTATGAAAAAATTATTCATTCTCATTGTTTTTATAACCGTCAGTTCAATCACTTTCGACCAGTTCACAGCGATTATACACAAAATCGGCTTAACGCTTTCGCAATACAAGGACTTTAACGATACAAAATACAAACCAGGTTACCTCTTTGGAGTCTCGGCTTTGTATAATATTTGCCCGAAATTCGCGATTAAGCCGGAGTTATTTTTTTGAACACAATGGATTCAAGGTTAAAATAGAATACCAAAATGCTGCAGGGTATGGGATAAATATCGGGAAATAAAAAATAGTTTCACTGAATTGAAGACAGGAATAGCACAACCAAACTTATTTCCGCCTCAACGCCTCCGCAATCGCACTTTCAGCGAGTGGAGCCATCATCATATACCCTGCTTTGTTGGGATGAACCCCATCAATTCGGCCATCAGCCCCTTCTGTTTATTGGCCATTGCTGAAAAATAATCAAGATAAACAATGCCGTTTTTATCGGCATAGGCTTTTATCATTTCATTCAGAGCGACAATTTTTTCGGCTGGTTCAAGGCCAGGTTTCCATGGAAAATCAATTGCGGGTAAAACAGAGCAAAGAACCACTTTTATTCCGTTGGCTTTAGCCAGCTCGGCCATCGAAAAAATATTATCCGCTATCGTTTCCAAGGTTGATGGCCCGGTGTTGCCCGCAATATCATTGGTTCCAGCCAGGATAACAACAATGGCAGGATTAAGATTAATAACATCAGGCCGGAACCGTATCAGCATCTGAGGCGTGGTTTGCCCGCTTATACCGCGGTTGATATAGGGTTTTCCTTCAAAAAATTCAGGCAATAAGTTTACCCAGCCTTCAGTTATAGAATTGCCCATAAAAACTACTCGGATTTCACCGTAAACAGGAGCTACGAGTTTCGCATTTTCATCTTTGAAACGCTTCAGGTTTGCCCAATCCTGGGCCAGTGTACCTTCGGACAGAAGCATGGAAGCCAAAAACATAACGAAAATTAATTTTAAATTTTTCATGATTATTGTTTTTGTTGTTAAAAACCTTGATTAAAAATTGAAACTAATCTGAATGGGTACTCTTTTTTATAAGCCATCCTGTAGTTTTTTTCCGGTTTTCATTAGCCGGCTATTTCCTATAAAGCGAAAATAATTCATTATGAGAAGATTATATCCATCCCCTCAACTTATAATACACCAATCCGAAATACTCGCGCAAAACCAATACTTCGAGTTTGAGCTGGGTCCAGAACTGGTAACGAACTTGCATATTATTGCCAATGGAAGGCACGTATTTATTTCCTTTCAGCTTGCCGTCATTAAACGATAGATCAGTTTCCAGCGAATTTTCAAAAGTGGGTAATCCACTTACATTAGTAAAACCACATTTCCTGAAGGTTAATACTGCCCGTTTCATATGTTGCGGAGATGTAACCAAAGTGACAGGCAATACCAGTTGTGCTGATGATTTTCCTGCCGATAGTTTCTGCGCCTGATCACAAGTATTGCGTCCAAGATTTTCAAAACTTATTCTATTTTTATCAATCCCTCTGATTGTTATTTCTTCAGCTGTTAATTGAGGTGCGCTCATACTATCAGCAAGGTCGCCGGGCATGGATATAATTATGTTTGCATCGGGATTAGCCTTTGCGAGGCGGGATGTGTAATAGGCACGTAATAAACCTCCTTCACTTGGTATACCGCTGCCACTGAGCAATATTATGGTTGCAGGGGACACAGTAATTTTGCTGTTGCTCGTTCCCAAAGAATAATAGGCATAGTAAGGTATTTTAGTAAAAGCCAGCCCGCATAAAATCAGAAAAACGCTCCCGGAGATGAAAAGCAGTATTTTTAGTAATCGCAAAATATTTTTAGTAATCGCAAAATACTAAAACTTTTCTTTTTTTTCATACCAATTTAAAATGAAATAAACTAATGGGGGTTTTTTGCTATCATTCTAAAGAATACACATAACAGTATCCTGAAAAAGAGCGAAACTATTTTTTTATAACGAACAAAGGCGTTTCTATCACATTACTTTCGAGCAGGGTTCTGTCCTTGATATAGATTTCGAAAGCGATAGTATCACTTTGCAACGCTTGACGGGCAAAATATAGTGCAAGGGTCATCGTAATATCCCCTTTAATGTTTTTGTTTTTCCCTGCAGGAGTAAGGATAGGAATACGGGCATTAAAAGTTAAAGTTGTGTCCGGCGGTTTAAATTCAACAAGCTCTTTGTTGATATATTGCATGAATTTCAGATAATAATTATATTTTTTCGGCTCAACAGTATCCCATTCAAAAAGTCCAATATTTCCATCGCCATCAGTGTACGAAATTGTAATTAAACCAACTGAGTCCTTCCCCGATACGTCCCGCATAGTGGAAAATCCACCGAATTCGATTTCGGGTTTTAGTGGTTTCATTGCGAACAGTAACAAGGCATAAAATTACAAAATTTCTGACATGGATTTCACAGCTTTTAAACATAGTATTTTTAATCTGCAAAGCCTTAATGAATTTAACGATACAGCGCTTAGTTTATTTCGGTATCAGTATAAAAACAATCAAATTTATAAAAGGTTTGTGGATGCCCTGGGCGTAAGCGATGGTAAAGTGTATCACCCTGAGCAGATTCCTTTCCTGCCTGTCAGCTTTTTTAAAACAAATAAAATTGTTACCGGGGATTTTGCCGAAGAAATGGTTTTTGAAAGCAGCGGAACTACCGGTAAGGATACCAGTAAGCATTATGTGGCCGATGAGGACTTATACCAGGAAAGTTTTACAAAAGGGTTGGAGCTTTTTTATGGCGACTTATCGCAATATACAGTGTTTGCATTGCTGCCCTCATACCTCGAACGGAAAAACTCCTCGCTTGTGTACATGGTCGAAAAACTTTTATTCAAATCGAACCGGCAGATGGGCGGATTTTTCCTTAACGAACTTGAAGCTTTGCAGCAGCAACTGATGGAGGCAAAACAGCTTGGGTTGAAAATAATGCTTTTCGGGGTAACCTTCGCCTTGCTCGATATGGCTGAAAGCTTTCGTGTAGAAATTCCGGATGCCATAATTATTGAAACCGGTGGAATGAAAGGCCGCAGGAAAGAGCTCACGCGAATGGAGCTCCACGAGAAATTATGTAAAGGATTCGGAGTTGATAAAATTCACTCGGAATATGGAATGACGGAAATGCTTTCACAGGCTTGGTCCTCCGGAGATGGAATATTCCGCTGTCCACCCTGGATGAAAGTGATGATTGCAGATACCAATGACCCTTTGAGTTTTCTGGAAACGGGCCGATCGGGTGGTATAAATATTATTGACCTGGCAAATTTCCATTCCTGCTCATTTATTGCTACTCAGGACCTTGGCCGTATCTTTATAGATGATGTTACGGATGAAGAAAGCTTTGAAGTGCTGGGTCGCTTTGATAATAGTGATATACGGGGGTGTAGTTTGCTAGCGACTTAGGGAAAAGTTAGTGGGCTGTGATAATTGAGTATTATTAGTTGAACGGCATCTGAGGGAGGGAGACAAGGAGAAGTGTGAAAAGGAGAAGTGAGAAAATGTGAGGCGTTATTCTTTTTATTTCTGTTTACTTATATTCTTTTTTCCAAACCTCCGGCCCTTCATTCCTTGGTGAGTTTACCAGTTTCGAAACCGGATAAGCATCCATTTCTTCAGCAGGATAGGGTTTCAGCAACGAAAGAATTTCTGCAGAATCCTTACTCGCCAGCCATGTTTTTTCATCTTCAGGTTTCAGTATTACTGGCATACGATGATGAATAGGTTTCATAAAACTGTTGGCTTCGGTGGTAATGATGTTGAAGGATTCAATCACGGTACCATTGGGCGATTTCCAGCGCTCCCAAAGACCGGCCATAGAAAATATAGGATTGTTTTTTACAAAGATGCGGTAGGGTTGCTTTTCGGCATCCTGCTGCCACTCGTAAAACCCGTCGGCGGGTATCAGGCATCGCTTGCTGAAAAGCGGCGTACGGAACGAGGGCTTTTCGGTAATGGTTTCGGCACGCGCATTTATCATTTTATTGGCGATTGAAATATCCTTTGCCCAGGGCGGTATTAAACCCCAGCGGTGATAACTCAGCTTATGGGGTTTTTCATTTGTAATAACTGCCAGCATTTGTGTCGGCGCACCATTGTAACGGGGAACATAAGGCGCATCGCCTCCTTCAAGCTCAAAACGGAGGTTTAGCTCAGCTTCATTTGCGGTGAGTGAAAAACGGCCACACATTGCTATTTGCTATTTACGATTTACGATTTTGGATTTACGATTTTTAGAACATTGAGAGTAGTGGAAGTGCGGATATGCGATTGCGGAATGAGGGTCAAGCTCATCAATCCTTCTCCTTGTCCCTACCTCCCCTTGTCTCCTTGTCCAAATCAATCCCATCAATCCCAATCTCATCGATTTCATCAATCCATTCAATCTCAAAACCTTCCCAAATTTGGGTAAATTTCAAGGCTGTTCCGATCATCAATGTAAAAGTACTTAAAATATTGTAATAATTAATCCAGTTAATACAGTGAGAGATGAATAATGGCCGCAGATTACACAGATAGTATAAAAGACTGCGGCCTGTTTTGTAGTTATCAAAATTGCTGAAAGCATTTCTTAATTTGCTCAAATTTGTGAAATCTGGAGCAAAATATAATTCATAGGCTGGATAATTTTATAGATCAAATCTTTAAAAATCATGGATGAAAACATTTTATGTGATTCACAAAAACATTTCGTATTTTTAAACATTTAATTTTTATACCTATGAAGAAATTTGCTATTATTCTGGCGGGATGTGGCGTTTACGACGGTTCCGAAATTCATGAAGCCGTAATGAGTATGTATGCAGTGATGAAAAACGGAGCTGAATACCAACTATTTGCGCCTGACATTCAGCAACATCATGTTGTGAACCACCTTACCGGGGCCGAAATGCATGAAACCCGCAATGTGCTTATTGAGAGCGCCAGGATTGCCCGGGGAAACATTCAGCAGCTTAACAAACTAAACCCGAGGGATTTTGATGCTTTATTATTTCCGGGAGGCTTTGGCGTGGCAAAAAATCTCTGTTCCTATGCATTTAAAGGAGCCGACTGTGATGTGCGTCCAATAGTTGCAAAAGTAATCCGTGATGCAGTAAGTAATTGCAAACCTATAGGTGCTTTATGTATTTCGCCGGTTTTATTTGCCAAAATTTTTGAAGATGTAACTATTACCGTCGGGGCAGAAGAGGAAGATGCAAAAAATGTAAAAGCTATGGGAGCAAAGCATATAGTTTCCACTCATGGCGATGTTATATATGATGAGAAACGCAGGCTTTTTACCACACCTTGTTACCAGCTTCCGTCAACCATTGTTCAGATTGCTGAAGGTGCTGATAATATTGTGAAGGCAATGCTTAAAACGATGTAATGCCAGGTTTTTTCTTCACCATCTCCATTATCACTCCATGATCAAAAGCCATGGGTGGTAAACTATCGAGGTCAAACCATTCTGCTTTTGCCGCATCATCACCAGCTTTTGGTATTGCGGTTTTTTCATTGGCGTATCCTATAAAAACTGTTGTAATTGTCCGGTGGCGCGGATCGCGGTCTACTTTGCTAAAAGTTTGAAATTGTTTCAGCTCAACTCCGATAATTCCTGTTTCTTCCTGTAATTCGCGCAAAGCAGCTTCCTCAAGCGTTTCATTCATATCTAGAAATCCGCCGGGTAAGGCCCACGTTCCTTCAAATGGCGGATGTTTACGCTCAATAAGTAGCACAAACTGCTGATAATCAATTTTTTTTATGATTATAATGTCAGCCGTAACTGCCGGGCGTGGATAGTTGTAGCAATAGCTCATCTGCAATTTATTTTTTTCTGAGAGGTGAATCCGTTTTCATGCTTAATTAAGGGACAAGATCCAAATTTCAAGAACCAAGGATCAGATGTAGAAAATTTTTCGAATTTCGAATTTCGAAATTCGAATTTGGGACCTTGAACTTTGAACCTTTGAAAGCCTCATTGCTACTCATCTTCAACCCTTTCAACCACCTCTGGCTGATTTCCCGCCGAACCTGCTACTACAAGCACTATTTCCCCTTTTGGTGAATGTGCTTTATACCATTCGGCAAGTTCCATCAAAGTTCCGCGCCGGTTTTCCTCGTAAATTTTTGTTAATTCGCGCGAAACACAAGCTTGCCTGTCACCGCCCAGGTATTCCGCAAGTTGATCGAGGCTTTTTACCAGTCGGAAAGGGGATTCATATAAAATAAAGGTATAAGGTTGCTTTGCAAGTTCCTTCAGCCGGGTTTGCCTGCCTTTTTTATGTGGAAGAAATCCTTCGAAAAGGAATCTATCGCTTGGTAAACCTGAATTAACCAGCGCGGGAACAAAAGCTGTTGGGCCCGGAAGGCATTCCACAGCAATTCCTGCCTGTATGCATGCACGTGTGAGCAAAAAACCGGGATCGGAAATGCCTGGCGTACCTGCATCGGAGATCAGGGCCATGGTTGTTCCTCCGGATATTTGCCTTACGAGATTCTCCGCGGTTTTATGTTCATTAAACTGGTGATGGGCAAGTACTTTTTTATCGATATCGTAATGCCTCAGCAATTTTGAGGAAGTACGGGTATCTTCTGCCAGAATAATATCCACTTCCTTCAATATCCGCAATGCCCTGAGCGTAATATCCTCAAGGTTGCCGATCGGAGTGGGGATGAGGTAGAGTTTCATTGGGATGGTTTCAGGATTTAGGGATTAGGTGTTTGGAGAAGGAGTTACATAAAAATGATTTCTGGTCTTCAGAATATATGCTAAGCCACTTAAATAAATCTTCTTTTCACAAAATCCTTTAACCGGGCCAGTGTTTCCTTATTATCTTCCCATTCAATAGTATGATACTTCTGTAATATCCAGTTTGCCTCGTCTAAATTAACGGCTTTATTAATTCTTAAAATCGCCTCATCATACTGTGCGGTATTGTTGTTAAACAGGTCGCTGATAAAGCTGAACTTATCGTTAAGCCCAATACCTGTTATCAGATCAGATATGGGTTGAAACAGAATACGCGAACCCATAACAGCCTGTGATTGTGGTGAAGCCAAAGTTTCGCTCAGGGATTTGTTTCCTGTATTAAACCTGTCAGCAAGAGTAGCCGGAGTTGGATCATGATTCACCGTATGGCTTTTTTCTTCAATATCATGAACAGCTTCTCCCATATCCTGTATTTCAGTTGAAGCAAGTACCTGGCTTTCATGAACCGGTTCAGCTTCAATTTGTGGTATTGGAACAGCTTCAACTTTGCTTTCTTCAGCCAAAGTAATTTCATGTTCTGCTTCCGCAGTAATCACTACCTTTATATCGTTTACAGGTTCAGGTTCCGGATCCGGATCAGGTATAGCCTCAGCCATCGGAACTGATTGTGTTTGTTTTTCGCTTACAATTTGTGAAGCTGATGTAAGTGGTTGGATATCAACGGGAAAATCAGCATTAATCTTAACTTCCGGTTGATCAATGGAATTCTGAAGCGTGAGGCTTATATGGCCTATATTCTTAAATGTATCATAAAGATTCCGCAAATCATCAAGCAAAAGATCAAGTTCAACCTGCGAAATTCTACCGACCGGTATGTATAGTTGGTTGTAACGCGATACTACTTTCCTTATCAGTTCGTCGGCATCGTGGGTTAAGCGTTTTAATTCCATGTTTGGGGTATAATTTTTGGTTAAGGATAATTAGATTTTTATTATTTGTTAAATTTATTCTGGTAGCATATTCTTGTAATTCAAATAATTGCACAATATGCAAAAAAAACGGATATCTAGCTTTAATTCTCAGTACATACCGGTGTTACAATTTATCAACTTGTAAATGGTTGAACATAAGAAGTTTATCTTGTTTTTGTTGAAAGAATTTAAGTTATACCATCAGTGTTGTGTCCTAAAAGAAACAATTATTTCAGTAAGTTTGCGTTTCCAATCGGAGTGCTAAAATTAACAAAGAATAAACTACGCAGCTCATGTTTCTTGAAAAATCCACTAACAATCCATCACAAGGCAGGGGCTGGATCGAGGTTATTGTAGGTTCTATGTTCTCAGGTAAAACTGAGGAACTGATCCGCAGGCTTACCCGCGCGCGCATTGCAAGGCAAAGAGTGGAAATTTTCAAGCCTGAAATAGATAAACGTTATGACGACGTAAATGTTGTTTCTCATAACGAAAACAGCATTCGATCAATACCGATCCAGAATGCATCGCAGATTTTGCTTTATATTGATGGCATGGATGTAGTAGGAATTGATGAAGCACAATTTTTGGACGATGATCTTCCATCTGTTTGCAATTATATTGCTAACCAGGGAATAAGGGTGGTTGTGGCCGGACTCGATATGGATTTTCAGGGCAAGCCTTTCGGTCCGATACCGGCTTTGATGGCTACTGCTGAATACGTTACCAAGGTTCATGCAATATGTATGCGCTGCGGTGATTTGGCGCATTACTCGCACCGCACCACCGCAAGCGAAAAACTGGTAGTGTTGGGCGAAATGGATATTTATGAGCCACTCTGCCGTAAATGTTTTACTGATTCCAAGACCGGTTTTAAAGATTAATTTTCAGTGTACCCAGCTGAAAAAGAATTAGAAGCAAACAACAAATTCCATTTTTAATCCGGATTTCCAATTCAAATAATTTCAAATGAAGAATACATTTTTTATTGCAATACTGGCAGTCCTTTTAGTAGCCTGTACGTCGAAACCAAAAGAAACTCTCGTAAGTATTTCAACACCTTATGGAGAAATTATTGTCAAACTCTACGATAGTACAGTTAAGCACAAGGAGAATTTTATAAAGCTTACTGACAAAGGGTATTTTAACGGCACACTTTTTCATCGGGTAATCAAAAACTTTATGATACAAGGTGGCGATCCAAGCTCAAAAAATGCAATGCCTGGCCAGTTATTGGGCGATGGCGATACCAATTATACAGTTCCGTTCGAATATGTGCCTTCATATTTGCATATAAGGGGTGCTTTTGCTGCTGCCCGCGAAGGTGATGATGTAAATCCCTTGAAAGCCTCCTCAGCTTCACAGTTCTATATTGTTCAGGGTAAAATCTTTACTAACGATGAACTTGATGCGGTTGAACTAAAAGTTGAACGTCGTACCAAACAGTACATTATGATGGACCTTCTGAAAAAAGAAGGAAAGGAGGATGAGTTAAAAGCGTTCACCCAAATGGCCGATCAACGCGATACTGCCAGCATCAGGCTTATAATCAATAAATACCGTAACGCTGTCGAAGCTCAATACATACGTACCATACCTTTTAAACTAACAGCTGAACAACGGCGCGTGTACACAACTATCGGAGGAACTCCTCACCTGGATGGCGCTTATACCGTTTTTGGCGAAGTGGTAAGTGGCATGGAAATTGTAGATCAGATAGCTGCGGTTGAAACTGACACAAATGACAGGCCGATACAGGATATCAGGATTAAAATCGAAATAGTAAAGGATAAATAGGTTGACATCCAGACTTTTCATCCGGCTTTCGCTTAACCGATAAGCCTCTTTTCAACTAAATGCAAAACAAAATAATAAAGTAATACATACGTTTAGAAGTAAATTAAACCTACAAAAATGAAACGTTCAATCTTTTTAACCTTAACACTTATTTTTCTTTTTATGATGGATATAGATGCTCAGAAAATGACAAAAGTTCTCATACACACCGATATAGGTGATATAAAAGTGGGACTTTATAACGACACACCTAAACACCGTGACAATTTTGTCAAGCTTGTTAAAAACGGCTTTTATAACGGATCCATATTTCACCGTGTCATTAAAGATTTTATGATTCAGGGTGGCGGCGCTCCGGCAGGCTTGCCCGAAATGAGCGACAGGGTTCCGGCAGAATTTGTTCCGGCTCATTTTCACAAAAAAGGTGCTTTATGTGCAGCTCGCATGGGCGACCAGGTAAATCCGAAAAAAGAATCGTCAGGATCACAATTCTATATTGTTCAGGGAACCAAAGCTACCAAGGAACAACTTGATCAGTTTGACATGAAACGTAAGGTAAAATACACTCCTGAGCAACGCAACACTTATATGACAGTTGGCGGAACCCCTTTCCTCGACGGCGATTACACCGTTTATGGTGAGGTTATTGAAGGAATGGATGTGATTGATAAAATTGCTGCGGTTCAAACTGCTGCTGGCGACAAACCGGTGAAACCCATTAAAATGACAATGAAAGTACTGTAAAAGCAGAATTTTCTAGAAAAGATAACAGGATCCGGGTACTTAATCTGGATCTTGTTTTTATTTCACTTTTCGAATATTTCTGATTTATATGATAATATTGAATGAAGCAGAAAAATTTAGAACTTTTCCCGACCTTTGCATCAACAGTACTTTCAAGTGCTGTATTTAGAGTTTATAGCATATGAAAGACAAAATAAACCAGTTACTCGAAGAAGTTAAGCAGTTTAATGCCGATAGCGCTGATCACTTAGAGCAGTTCCGTATTCGTTTCCTTGGCCGTAAAGGGTTTTTGCAGGAGTTATTTGATGCTTTTAAGGAACTACCCGGCGATCAGAAACGTGAAGTAGGTCAGTTACTTAACGTGCTTAAAAATGAAGCACAGGATAAAATTAACCTGTTGAAAGAGTCTTTCGAAAGTGTTGAAACCGACAGTAGTTTTGAAAATGATCTTTCGAGGCCTGCTAATTTTCGTGAACCCGGCACCCGTCATCCGCTTTCCATTGTGCGTAATGAGATGATCAGCATCTTTTCACGTCTTGGTTTCACGGTAAATGAAGGCCCTGAAATTGAAGACGACTGGCATAATTTCTCAGCTCTTAATTTTCCGCCCGAGCATCCGGCCCGTGATATGCAGGACACATTCTTTATTGAAAAAGATCCGGATATTGCGCTTCGAACTCATACTTCCAGTGTTCAGATTCGTGTGATGGAAAACACGAAACCGCCTATCCGCGCTATTTTTCCGGGACGTGTTTTCCGGAACGAAGCAATTTCGGCACGTGCACATTGCTTCTTCCACCAGGTTGAAGGATTGTATATCGACCGTAACGTTTCATTTGCCGATCTGAAACAGACTTTATTGTATTTCTCCCGCGAAATGTTTGCTCCTGATACACAAATCAGGTTGCGTCCTTCCTATTTTCCCTTCACCGAACCATCGGCCGAGATGGACATTTCCTGCAATCTCTGCGGAGGTAAAGGATGCAGTTTCTGCAAATACACCGGCTGGGTCGAAATCCTCGGTTGCGGCATGGTTGATCCGGCAGTGCTTAAAAACTGCGGCATCGACAGCAAGGAATATTCCGGGTATGCTTTTGGAATGGGAATTGAACGTATTACGAACCTGAAATTCCAGGTGAAGGATTTGCGGATGTTCAGTGAAAATGACCTTAGATTTTTGAAGCAGTTTGAGTCGGCCGGGTAAAAAGGAATTTCTGATTTCGGAATTGCGATTTCGGATTTCAGTTTCAGTTAACCTATATACGATTTGTATCCCGGATAATGCCGGCAGAGAAGGCCTTCTTCAAAAATTATTTTAACTACAAGATCGGTTACCAAAACCAGGCTTATTATTAGTTTGTAGTAGTCAAACTGACCACTAAGCATTGCAACCGCAAATATAAAAATTGAAGTGTACATCGGGTGCCGGATCAGTTTGTACGGCCCGCTCGAAACCAAAACTCCGTTTTCAACCGGATTTGGGACGACATTAAAATTACCAATCTTCATAACATACATTGCCCAAAATGCCAGAAAACCTGCGAACCCCTGAATCAGAAATGTCCACCAGGGAAGCGTTAACCAATTGGTAACAATCATCAGTAGAGCAATGCCTAAAAACTGTATGGTCACAAGTATTTTCCCTTTCATTGATTTTCGGATGAAGGCATAAATGGTTTTAAATTTTCAACTTTCGTTTTTTTTATGTTACCAAGATGAAGTTCGAGGTCCTGAAGAATGGGACTCATTAATTTTATTGGTTCCTGGTTTATTATAGCTGCTAACTGAACTCCTGTAATAGATTTAACCTGGCTTACAATTTCGGTAATTTTATCATCGGGAATAGCCCCCTGCACTATCAGGAAATAACTAAACTGTTTGTATGATGGCAATAAATTTAGCCCGCTGTTACTATTTGCCAGCAGGCAGAAGTCGCTCCGGTAATCTTCATCAGGGTAATAAAAAAATTTAAAAGGACTCGGTTTTTGGCTTTTTTCATTATATACAGGCAAATCATCTTCGCGGGCAAGGTTGAGAAGTGTTGAGCTGTTTATAAAGTGAACCAGTTGGGTGGCAGGCATATTTGTAGCAATACCGATAAAAGCATCAGCAGGTTCATAGGCTGGACTCAGACGTGGTTTGGCGGCCATGTATTGTAACGATTAGTGATTCAGGTTTTTATATTTAAGCATAGTCCAACTTTACTGTATTTGTTTGCCCTGCAACATAAATAGGAGTACTGGCAACTTTTATCAGGAGGTCGCCTTTTTTGATCCGACCTTCCGCAATTAGTTGTTCTGTAAGAGCCTTGAAGGTCTTGGTGGTAGAGGTAACAACTTTGTCAAAATATGATCCTTTTATACCCCAAACCAAATTTAGTTTGCATAATAAAAAGTGATTGCCACTAAATATACATATATCCTGTTTGGGACGTTGGCTGCTGATTCGCTGTGCCGAATAGCCGGTGATAGTCATGGAAATAATGGCATTTGCATTTGATTCGATGGCTATGCTACATGCAGCTGAAAGAATTGAATCGGCAATAATACGCTTTTTGTCGGTATAGTCCGAAATGTGTGGCTTATTATAAATTTCCTCTGTTTTCTCCACTTCCGAAACAATTTTTCGCATGGTTTCGACAACTTCCTGTGGGTATAGTCCAACGGAAGTTTCCCCGCTGAGCATCAAGGCATCAGCTCCGTCGAGTACTGAGTTGGCAACATCATTCACCTCGGCGCGGGTTGGCCTTATATTGCTGATCATACCTTCCATCATTTGTGTGGCGACAATGATTGGTTTGGAGAGATGATTACATTTACGGATAAGTTTTTTTTGTACCAACGGAACCTGTTCCAATGGAAGTTCCACGCCCAGGTCACCACGTGCAACCATTATACCATCCGATTCGTTAATTATTTCATCCATATTCTTTACTGCATCGGGTTTTTCGATTTTTGCAATGATACCGGGCATATTTACCGGGGCCCCGAATTCAGTGATTACCGATTTTAAATTACGGATATCATCTGCTTTTCGTACAAAAGATAAAGCAATCCAGTTAAATTCATGTTCGAGGATAAAAGCCAGGTCGCGTTTATCTTTTTCTGTAAGCGAAGGAAGCGAAACGACAGTGTTGGGCAGGTTCACTCCCTTTTTCCCGGATAACATTCCGCCATGAATTACTTTCGCTTTTACTTCATCTACTCCATTAGTTTCGATAACACGAAAAAGAAGTTTCCCATCGTCGAGCAGCAAATCCTCACCTGGTTTAACATCCCGGGCAAACTCCGGATATGTGATATAAAGCCTGTCGGCAGTGCAATCGCACTCGCGGGTAGTAAAAATCAGTTCATGCCCGTCGTGCATCAAGGCTTCTTTGTTGGCAAAAGCCCCGATGCGTATTTTCGGACCCTGTAAATCACCAAGCAGGGCAATATTGGTTTTGAGTTCGGCATTAAGTGATCGTACATTTTCAATAACTGCGAGATGATCGCTATAAGCACCGTGTGAAAAATTCAAACGGAAAACATCAACTCCGGCTTTAATAAGTTTATGTAGCATTTCGCGGCTCGAACAAGCAGGACCTACTGTAGCAACTATTTTTGTTTTCATAAATATGGATCAGGCGTTATGGTTTCTCACGGAATCCTGGGTTTCTATATATAGGATACCTATTTCCGGGATTTCTTTTTTTAGTTTAATTTTTAACTGATCTGTCAGATCTTCAACTTCAGAGCTTTTCATATCATTGTTAACATCTACAGAAAGTAAAACCAGATATTTACTGTCGCCCATTACCATGGTCTGCATACGGTTAATATGACTTATTTTATTGTATTTATGTATCACGTTTCGCATTACCTGACGCTTTTCCCTTGGCATACTTTCGCCAACAATCAGGTTTTTTACCTCAACAATTAAAAGTAATGATACACCCAAAAGTATAAGCCCTACCAAAATACTTCCTATTGCATCGAACACAGGATTTACCAGCCAGGCCAGTACAGTAGAAATTAAAACAACTACCAGGCCTGCCATAGCTGCTGAATCCTCCAAAACTACTACAATAAGGCTAACATGAGTTGAAGCTCTTATTGCTTTAAAGAATGGCAGCTTTGTGGTTTTACGAAATTCGCCAAATGCTACCTGAAACGATTTAGCTTCAATAGCAATGGAACTGATCAAAACAGCAAAAATCCAAAAAATATTAGTAAGTTGCCCCGGATGCATGAGTTTATGCACACCTTCGTAAATGGAAAACAAAGCACCTACAAAAAACAGTAAAACGGCTACCATCAACGACCAGAAAAAAACCTCGTTGGAGTATCCGAAGCTATGCATTTCACTGGGTGCCTTTTTTGCTTTTTTATGACCAATGAGTAAAAGTATCTGATTGAAACTATCAGCTGTTGAATGTATGGATTCAGCCAGCATGGCACTACTGCCTGTAATAAAAGCTACAATATATTTGATAATAGCTATCAGAAGGTTGCCGGCTAAAGCAAAAATAATGGCTTTGTTGGATCCGTGACTACTCATTCAGCTTAATAACAATATCAAGATATGTTTTTATCGCCAGGAGGACACCTGGTTTTGATATATACAAATATACAATTTCTGAAAGACTATTTCAGTGTATAAAACAGATAAAAGTGTTTAGTTAAGGTTTGTCACCTTCAATCTGGAGTAATGCTTTCATGGCAGCATCCTGTTCGGCGCCTTTGATAGAATAATCACGGCCTTTGCCCAGTGAGATTTTGTCGACCAGAACATCAATCACATATTGCTTGTTATAACCATGCCCTACTTCGTTGAGGATAACAAATTCGACAGTCCGTTTTTCCCGCTGAGACCACTCAATAATCCGGCTTTTGTAATTGGTATTGTTGTTTTCGAGGTCCTGAAGATCAAAATGTTGCTTAATAACTTTTTCGATAATGATCTGCCTGGTGAAATCATAGCCTTTATCCAGGTACATGGCACCTATCAATGCTTCAAAAGCATCGCCTTTCATTGATCGGTACACATTATTGTTTTCGGTATTGGCATTGATCAGGGTATCGATGCCGATTTTTTGCGACAGCTTGTTCAGTTGTGCCCGGCTGACAATACGCGAGCGCATTTCGGTAAGGAAACCTTCGTCTTTATATGGGAACATCTTGAAAAGATGATCAGCAACAATAGCACTGAGAATGGCATCGCCCAGGTATTCTAAGCGTTCGTTACTTACCCGGCTACCGTTATTAAGTTCAATAGCTTGTGATTTATGACGAAAGGCGAGTTTATACAAAAAAATATTTCCGGGATAATACCCGAAAATATTTTTCAGAGCTACGAAAAGCTGTTTGTCTTCAGAGAGAAAAACTCTGATAGGATTTATGACGTGGAAAGCCAAGATTACTCAATAAATTTTTTAAAAATAAGCGTAGCATTGTGCCCACCGAAACCGAAAGTGTTGCTTAAGGCTGTGTTAACAGTGGTTTTAAATGCTTTGTTATAAACGTATGCAAGTGATTGATCAATTTCCGGATCATCAGTAAAATGGTTGATCGTTGGTGGAATAATATCATTTTTTATGGCAAAAATAGATGCCATTGCTTCCACAGCACCCGCAGCACCAAGTAAATGGCCTGTCATTGATTTGGTTGAGTTCACATAAACCTTTGATGAATGTTCACCAAATAACTTGCCCAGTGCGTTTGATTCAGCAATATCTCCGAGACCAGTTGAAGTACCATGTGTATTGATGTGATCAATATCATGAATAGTCATACCGGCATCCTTTAGAGCTGAACGCATCGAATTGATGGCTCCCAATCCTTCAGGATGTGGTGCGGTTATGTGATAAGCATCGCCACTCATACCTGCTCCGGCCACTTCGGCGTATATTTTGGCACCTCTGGCAAGTGCATGTTCAAGCTCTTCAAATATTAAAGCAGCTCCGCCTTCTCCAATCACAAAACCATCACGGTCTTTATCGAATGGACGTGAAGCGGTAGCCGGATCATCGTTGCGTGTTGAAAGCGCATGCATGGCATTAAAAGCACCAACACCCATAACATTAATAGCAGCTTCGGACCCACCGGTGACAAACGCGTCGGCCATACCAAGTCTGATATAGTTGAAAGCATCAATCAGCGCATTAGCCGAAGAAGCACATGCGGATACAGTTGCAAAATTCGGACCTCTGAATCCGTAACGGATCGAGATTTGGCCTGCAGCTATATCGGCAATCATCTTGGGTATCATGAGCGGGCTGAAGCGTGGAGTGCCATCGCCTTCGTTAAAACCCGAAATTTCTTCAAAAATGGTTGTCATTCCACCAATTCCTGATGCCCAAATGACACCAACACGGTCATGATCAACGCCTTCTGCATCTATGCCGGAATCTTTAACAGCTTCGTCGGCAGATATCATCCCATACAGGGTAAAAGGATCAAATTTCCTGACCTCTTTCCGGTCAAAGAAATTCAATGGATCGAAATTCTTGACTTCACAAGCAATCTTAGTTTTGAACTTGCTTGTATCAAAGTGTGTGATGGGGCCAGCACCACTAACCCCATTAACCAAGCCGTTCCAGAATTCCGGAACTGTATTGCCTAATGGAGTCAGTGCGCCAAGGCCGGTAACTACTACTCGCCTTAACTTCATCGAATGGATTTTACTTATTTCGCGTTGCTTTCTAAGTAAGTGATAGCATCACCTACTGTACTGATTTTTTCAGCCTGATCGTCAGGAATAGCAATGTTGAATTCCTTTTCGAATTCCATGATCAGTTCAACGGTGTCCAGTGAATCGGCACCCAGGTCGTTGGTGAAACTTGCTGCAGGGTTTACTTCTTTTTCGTCTACTCCCAGCTTGTCAACGATGATAGCTTTTACTCTTGTTGCAATGTCGGACATTGTTGTACGCTTTTAATTGGTTTAAGGCTGCAAAGAAATAACAATTTCGCCGATAAAACAATGCTTTTTGTTATTTTGAGCCTGCAAATGCCTCTTTTGACGTTTTTCTCAATTTATGTCAGCGTATCAGATAAGTGATTCTGCAAACTCATGAAATTATATGGACAAATCTCCCAGGATTGCAATTTTTGTTTCAGGAAATGGCAGTAATGCACAGCGTGTTACTGAATACTTTTCGGGTACAGGTATACTTGATATTTCAGCTATCTATTGCAATAATCCGGATGCGTATGTATTGGAAAGAGCCAGGATTTTAGATATCCCTTCTGTATTGTTCAACCGGGATACTTTTTATAATACATCAACTATTCTGGAAGATATTCAAAGCAGAGAAGTTGACTGGATTATTCTGGCCGGGTTTTTATGGTTGATCCCTGAATCTATTTTAAAAGCATTTTCGCAACGAATCATAAATATTCATCCTGCATTATTACCATTATACGGCGGAAAAGGAATGTATGGCATGAAAGTTCACCAGGCCGTTATAGCTTCCGGAGATGCCGAAAGTGGAATTACCATTCATTATGTTAATGAGCATTATGATAAAGGAGATGTTATTTTCCAGGCAAAATGTACGATTAACAAAGGAGATACGGCTGAAATGCTAGCATCGAAAATACATGAGCTGGAATATAAGCATTTCCCGGTTGTTATTGGGAAATTGATTGCCGGGGAAGTCAAAAGTTAAAAGTTATTAGAAAATAGAAAATAGTCTCTATTTGGAAATTATCGTTAAAAAAGAATGGGAAAAAGGCTATTCACCATTTCCCATTCACCTTTTTCTTTTAACTATTTTCTTTTAACTTTTTTCAAATGTACTCCTTCACTTCCACTTCACCCTTCAGCACCATAAGTCCATTCATTGCCAGCGCCCGCATTTCATCCTCACCCGGATAAATATACACAGGAGCAAACTTATACACTCTTTCAATAATCAGGTTGGTGATCCATTTGCTGTGAGCTACGCCGCCGGTAAGCAGAATGGCATCAACTTCTCCTTTAAGAACGGGAACCATTGATCCGATACTTTTAGCTACCTGGTAGGCCAGTGCTTCAAGAATAAATTTAGCTTGTTCATCTCCATTTTGGGCACGCTGTTCTGCTTCGTAGGCACTGTTGGTTCCAAGGTAGGCTACAATGCCTCCGTTGCCTACAACCATTTTAATTATTTCCTTTTCGGAATATTTACCACTAAAACAAAACCGAACCAGATCGCCTGTTGGCAAAGTACCGCTGCGTTCCGGCGAAAATGGACCTTCGCCATCTAATCCCTGGTTTACGTCAATAACGCGTCCTTTGTAATGCGCGCCGGTAGTAATTCCACCTCCCATATGAACCACAATCAGGTTCATATCTTCATACCGTTTCATTATGCTTTTTGCATGCTGGCGGGCTATTGATTTCTGGTTGAGGGCATGAAAAATAGAAACACGTTTAAACAAAGGATGACCTGATACCCGCGCAATATCATCCAATTCGTCAACTACGACAGGGTCAGCAATATATGCTTTGGCGTTGGGTAATGAGCGTGCGATATCATCGGCTATCAGTCCGCCCAGGTTACTGGCATGTTCTTTAATAGGATGGTCGTGCAAATCCGATTTCATGGCATCATTTACCATGTATACGCCTGATGGAATAGGTTTCAACATTCCTCCACGGCCAACAACAGCCTGAATCTTATCGATTTGTATTTCCGCCTCTTCCAGTTCTTTATAAATAATCTCCTTACGAAAATGGAACTGATCAGCCACATGCTCAAATTGTGCGAGTTCTTCGTTAGGGTGTGTAATGTTTTTCACAAAAACCGGGCTCATATTCTGATACACCGCAATTTTTGTTGAAGTAGAACCCGGATTTATCGCAAGTATGCGGAAGTCTTCCATTTTTTTGGTTAGTTAATAGTTAAAAGTTAATGGTTAAAGGTTTTCGGATATCAAGGTAGGCAACAGTTCTGTTAATAAACCATTAACTATTTCCTTTTTTTCTATTAACTATTAACTTTTCCTGTTGCCGTAATTCAGAGGATTCAAAAGCCCCTGATTACTTAGCCATTAAAGCAGCAAGCGCAATTGAATATGTCTTGGTCAATGCACTATCACCACGCGAAGTAAGTACACAAGGTACGCGTGCACCTGCAACATACGCTGCCAATTCAGCACCGGCTAATTTGGTACCACCTTTGAAAAATACATTGCCGGCTTCAATATTCGGGAAAAGCAGACAATCGGCATCTCCGGCAACCGGCCCCGTTACTTTTTTGATCTGAACTGATTCCATATCAATGGCAGCATCCAGTGAAAGTGGACCATCAACAATGCAACCCGGGATTTGACCGCGATCGCTCATTTTTGCAAGTATAGCACCATCAACACAAGCAGGCATTCCTGCCAGCATTTGCTCGGTAGCAGCTATAACGGCAACTTTAGGTTTTTCAACGCCAATGGCTTTTGAAACACTTGCCAGGTAACCGATCATTTTTATTTTTTGTTTCAGATCGGGCTGAGGAATAATGGCTACGTCGGAAATGGTTAGCAATTTGTGATATGAGGAGAACTCCATAACCGAAACATGCGATAAAACTGCGCCTTCATTGGTGATTCCGGCTGTTTTATTTAAGATGGCACGCATGTATTTGTCGGTGCTGAGCGAACCTTTCATCAGCAGACCGGCTTTTCCATCGTTCACTACTTTTACGGCAAGCGTTGCAGCTTTTATTTCATTTGGCTCGTGCAGGATTTCAAATTTGCCGGCATCCATATGATGTTCCTGACATATTTTTTTTATTGTAGCTTCGTCGCCGGTAAGCGTAGCGTCAACAATTCCTTTTTCGACAGCAGCATATACCGCTTCGATAGTGTGAGCATCATTTGCGAATGCTACTGAAATACGTTTCTTAGGTTTGCTTTTCAGCAAATCAAACATCTGTTCTAATTTTGTAATGGCCATATGCCCTCCTGATTTATGTGTTGTTATTCCCGCATGAGCGGAACACGTTATGATTACACGGAAAAGATTAAAAAATTCAAATTTTCAAGGTGCGAAATTAGTAATTTCCCACTCATTTCCGAAGGATAACGTATAGTTTTATTGCTATTTAGAATATATATAATTAAGCAATATTTGAAATAGTTTTTTTCAGGTTTTTGCATAAAAATTTGAGGTCCAAAGTATAGAGACAGAAGTCAGAAGACCGAAGACCAAAATAGGAAGACAAATGGCAAAATTAGCTGGGTTGTAAAAAAGCCAAAATAAAAACATGAGAATATGCGGAGATCAAAAAAGTAGAACGAAAATCCAAAAATGGAAATTTTCTGTCTTCCGACTTCTGTCTTCTGTCTTCCGACTTCCGACTTCCGTCTTCCGACTTCCGTCCCAATAGATATCGGGATCCGTCTTCCTTAAAGCATCACCTAAAGTCGAAGAAACAACCAGCTTACTTTGTATAAAAGTCAATCATTTTCTGAATGGCTTTTTCGCAAACCGGGCAGAACTTATCACCTTTAAAAGTGCGCATAAGGCAGTCGGGAGTAGGACGATAAATACCTTTAGCCACATAACCGGCTCCTTCGTAAACGCCTAATTGCATAAGAGGCATATTTTTCAGCGGGGTGGGTATGGGAGTATTTGCCGGAAGTATACTTTGCCATTTGGTATCGAATTTTACCAGCG
>CAJDUB010000012.1_pt1 | contig 23101 bp, 14 predicted proteins | sample 7390251 | NCBI WGS metagenome assembly CAJDUB01 (sample SAMEA7055665, study PRJEB34461) | soil metagenome | biome: terrestrial ecosystem; feature: Peninsula; material: soil | place: Antarctica | collected 2016
ATTGGAAAAGATGGATTTGCATCAACAGTATTGAGCAGCCTTCAATCAAAAGGGGTTGATACTTCCACTATAATTCAATCAGAAACGCTGAATACAGGCGCCACCATAGTTCTCAACTTCGACCAGGACCGCGCTATGGTTACATACCCTGGAGCCATGGATGACCTGAAACTGGAAGATATTAATTTCGAACACATTGCTACGGCAAGTCACCTGCATTTTTCTTCAATTTTCCTTCAACCGGGGATCAGGCACGACTTACCTGTACTTTTTAGAAAGGCAAAATCATTCGGACTTACAACATCGCTGGACCCACAGTGGGATCCGGCTGAAAAATGGGAAATCAATCTGCCGGAATTACTTCCTCACCTCGATGTTTTTATGCCTAATACGGCTGAATTCCAATTCCTTACTTCAACTAAATCGCTTGATGAAGGAATTAACAAAATAAAGCAGTATGCTCCCAATCTCACAGTTGTTGTGAAAGATGGCGAAAACGGAGCTTTTGGCTGGAATGGCAACGAATGGATTCACCAACCTGCCATACTAAATGATAAAGTGGTGGATTGCATTGGCGCAGGCGACAGTTTTAATGCCGGATTTATCCATAGATTCACAAAAGGCTCAACTTTGAAACAGTGCCTGGAATATGGAGCTTTAACCGGAGCCGTTTCAACCACAATGGCAGGTGGAACCGGCGCTTTTGCCAACCTTGGGTTACTGAATGAAATGGAACTTCGTGTTTCGTTGCACAAATCTGACAAAAAATAAAGTATGACTATACAGGAAAAACTGGCCCAATATAAAACTGAAGGAAGAGCGCTTCTGGCTGCAAATTTCTATAACTATGAAACCCTTGCCGGGATTCTTAAGGCAGCAAAGGAGCTGGATGAGCCGATAATTCTTCAGCTTTCGGAGAGTTCTATCAATTATCTGGGCCTCGAAGTAGCAGCAAAACTGGCGCGTGCTGGTTTATCACAATTCGGGGTCGAAGGATGGCTTCATCTCGATCATGGAGCTACTCCTGAATTGGCACTGCGATGCCTCGAAGCCGGTTTCGACAGTGTGATGATTGACGGAAGTGAAAAACCAATGGAAGAAAACATCAGGATAACACGAAAAGTTGTTGAAATGGCAAAGTCCTTTGGAGCCAATGTGGAAGCAGAACTTGGGTTTATTGCCAAGCTTGGACAGAAAGAGGATACGGATGGTTTCACAAAACCTGAGCAAGCACGCGATTTTATTGCACAAACCGGAGTAAATGCACTGGCTGTAGCTATAGGAACAGCACACGGATTTTACAAACATGAACCCAAACTTGATCTCGAAAGGCTTAGCCAGATCAATGCCATTACATCCATTCCATTGGTTTTGCATGGTGGATCAGGAATACCGGATGAAATGTTGCGTAATGCAATTAAACGAGGTATCGTGAAAGTAAATCTGGCTACCGATTCGAAAAACGCTTTTATGAAGGAGCTTAAAAATGTTCTTTTTAATACTGATGAAATTGATTTGCGCAAAACCTTCCCTCCTGCCATTGAAGCAGTTAAAGAACTTATTGTTCGTAAAATAAGGGTTGTAAGTATGAAATAGCCATGAATGTAAAATCACCAACAAAAGATATAATTATGAGTAATCTGGCGTTCCCGATAGCTATCGGGACCATCTGACCCGTAAAAAACAAATAATATCAGATGAAAAAAAATTAATAAAAAAATGAAAAATACTTTACCATCATTTGTGTTTCTCCTATTGTTAAGCATTTCTGCATTTTCGCAGAAAGAAGCCGCTGATCAATTGTTGCTTAAAAACTACAGGCCTGTTTCAGTATATGCCATCCCGGTTACAATTCCTGAAAAAGCAAAATTTCCGGTAATTGACATGCATTCTCACGCCTATGCTGAGAACATTGCTCAGTTAGATGCCTGGGTGAAAACCATGGATCAGATGGGAATAACCAAAACAACAGTTCTTACAGGTACTACAGGCAACCAATTCGATTCGCTGGTTGAAGTATATAACAAATACCCGGATCGTTTCGAACTGTGGTGCGGCTTTGATTATACCGGTTATGATAAACCAGGGTTTGGCCCTGAAGCAATTAAGGAACTTGAGCGTTGCTATAAAAAAGGAGCTAAAGGCGTTGGCGAACTTGGCGACAAAGGAGCTGGCGAACTCTATTCAAAACCTGTACCAGGGTATGGCTTGCATTTGGATGATCCCAGAATGAAACCATTACTTGAGAAATGCGCGGAACTTCATCTGCCTATAAATATTCATGAGGCTGAGTCGAAATGGATGTATCTGCCTGCTGACAGCACCAACGATGGACTTATGAATGCCGCCGAATGGCACGTGAATCTCAAACCAGGAATGCTTGATCATGACCAATTAATTCAATCGCTTGTAAATGCTGTCCGCGAAAATCCAAAAACAATATTTATAGCCTGTCACTTCGCAAATTGTGACTCCGACCTCACAAAAGCTGGTAAGCTTCTTGATAAATATCCTAACCTGTATCTCGATATTGCTGCCCGTTATGCCGAAACAGCAACTATTCCGCGGTATATGTCAAAGTTTTATGAAAAATACCAGGATCGCCTTTTTTATGGAACCGACATGGGTATGGATAAACATATGTACCAGGTTACTTTCCGGGTCCTGGAAACCCTGGATGAACATTTCTATGAATCAGAGCAGTTTGGCTATCATTGGGCCATGAACGGGTTTGGCCTGAGCGATACTATACTCAAGAAACTCTATATGACGAATGCCTTAAAAATTAAGAACTATGAAAATGCGCGCTAAATATTTCATTCTGGCCACAGTTGTGCTACCAATATTGCTGGCCGGAACATCATGTTCAAAAAACACAGAAACAATTAGTAGTGGCCCATTACAGATTGAAGTCAACAATCAATTGCAAACGCGGGTCACTAACAGCCTGTCAGAAATTCCGATAAATAAAGAATTCCAGCAATCGGAATACCTTGTTGCCGGGCAGGATACAATCGGTAACTTTAAAATGATTAAATCAGAGGTGCAAAACATAAACGATTTTGCCGGCGAAGGTAAATCTTACATATATAAAGGTGTTTCTGAAGAAGCTGACAATAAAATTACTCAAATCCTTACAATAAATACTTACAAAAACTTTGAAGGCTGGGCATTTTATTCTGTCGAGTATATTAATTCAGGTTCGAAGGATGTAGTAATTCAGAAGTGGGTAAACAATGCATATAACATTGAAAGCAACAAGGATGTTCCTGCTTTCTGGTCATTTCAGGCAAGTTCCACCGAAGCACGCAAAAGCTGGGTATTACCTGTTGATACAGGATTTTATCAAAGAAATTACCTGGGCATGAATGATCCCGATTACGGTGGCGGAATTCCGGTACTGGATATCTGGCGTAAAGATGCCGGTATTGCAATCGGGCACACATCCCTGAAGCCCGAATTAGCAGCACTGCCTGTAAAAATGTCAACTGATGGCAACTATTCGGCAATTGGCGTTGAATACGAAGTAAATGACACTTTGCATCCCGGTGATACACTCAAAACGCTTGAAACTTTTGTTGCTGTTCATAAAGGCGATTGCTTTTCCACACTTCAAAAATATGCCGCCTTTATGGCGAAAAAGGGAATTGTTATGCCTGCTTCGGAGCCACTGGCTTTTGAACCCATGTGGTGTGCCTGGGGTTATGAACGCAAATTTACTTTGGCCGAAATAATTGGAACTCTGCCAAAAGTGAAGGAACTGGGATTTACCTGGGTTACCCTGGATGATGGATTTCAACAGGCCGAAGGTGACTGGCATACGAACAAGGATCGGTTTCCGAATGGAGATGCCGATATGAAAAAATTGGTGGATCTAATTCATTCCTATGGTTTCAAGGCTCAACTGTGGTGGGCTCCTTTAGCGATAGATCCGGGTTCAAAACTTTTGGCCGAACATCCTGATTTCATTCTGAAAAACGCGGATGGCAGCCCTCAAAAAATCAGTTGGTGGGATAGTTATTATATGTCGCCTGCCTACCAACCGGTACTTGATCATACCAAAGAAATGGTTGATCTTTTTATTAAAGATTGGGGATTTGATGGGTTGAAACTTGATGGCCAGCACCTGAATGCGTGCCCTCTTGATTACAATGTATTGCATAACCTGAAAAATCCAAATGAAGCCCCCGAAAGCATACCTTCTTTTTTCAAATTGATTTACGAAACAGCTCACAGTATAAAACCCGATGCAGTGATTCAGCTTTGCCCTTGCGGAGATGCAGCATCATTTTACAACATGCCCTACACTAACCAGTTTGTAGCATCCGATCCTGTCGGAAGCATACAAATCAGGTCGAAAGGGAAAACATTTAAGGCGCTGGCTCCAAATACTGCTTATTTTGGCGATCATGTGGAACTGAGTGACAATCGTGATGATTTTGCAAGCACCATAGGCATAGGCGCCGTTTTGGGCACTAAGTTTACCTGGCCTAAGGATAATCCGTTTGTTACCGAAGGACATTTTGTGCTCTCAGCCGAAAAAGAAAAAGAATGGAAAAAATGGATCGATATTTACAAAACACATATGCTTTCGAAAGGTGAATACCTGGGTGGTTTATACGATATTGGTTACGACATTCCCGAAACACATGTTATACGCAAAGCCGATACACTCTTTTATGCCTTTTACGCAAAGAACTATAAAGGGAATCTATCGCTCAAAGGGTTGGCTGATAAACCTTACCACCTGGTTGACTATGTGAATAATGTTGACCTCGGAACTATCAAGCCAGGAGCTCCGGGACCTGATGTTTCATTTAGCAATAACTTATTGCTAATGGCTTACCCTGTTAACACTAAGTAGCAAATAAGTTTTACTCAATAAAATGTAAACTAATTCAAACAATCAAATATCAACTCAACCTAAATTCAATAGTATGAAAAATGGACTGCGAAAGACGCGAATGTTAGGAATGATACTGGCAATGCTTTGCCTGGTTTCATCCACATTTGCACAAACTGTCGTTAAAGGCAGGGTTACTGACGAGAGTAACAACCAGACCTTGCCGGGTGTAAGTGTCGCAATTAGGGGTACAACCCTGGGAACAATTACAGATATTAATGGCGATTTTTCCCTTACTGTGAGGTCAGCCAACGATGTACTTGTTTTTTCCTACATAGGCTATACCCCAAAGGAGATAACTGTTGGCGCACAAACAAACATAGATGTGGCTCTCACCATGAATGTGGTGACATTGGACGAACTGGTAGTAATGGGCTACAGTTCAAAGAAACGAACTGAAATTACCAGTGCAGTAACCACTCTGTCATCAGATAAGTTGCTGGATGTTACCTCCAATGATGTCGGAACAATGCTCCAGGGAAAAGTTTCCGGTATTCAGGTAATTAATAGTTCGGGAGCCCCGGGTTCAAGTTCTGAAATTCGTATCAGGGGAATTTCTTCCATGAGCGCACCCCAGGGACCACTGTATGTAGTTGATGGAATTATCGGTGGAACATTTGACCCTAATGATGTTGAAACTATTACTGTTTTAAAAGATGCTGGTGCCACCGGTATGTACGGATCACAGGCAAATGGAGGAGTAGTGGTTGTTACAACCAAAAAAGCAAAGTCTGCTAAACCTCAGTTCGAATTTAAGGCTGTGTACGGATTTCGCACTGCCGATCATGGAAATGTAAATATGATGGATACTAAAACACTCTACGATTACCAAAGGGAGTATTTCCGCGATCCTAATCTTTATGTGGTTGACGACAGAAAATTCAAAGAGGCACGACCCGCATCAATCCTGGATGTAAATACTGATTGGTTATCGGAAGCTTTTAAACCTGGCAGGATACAGAATTATTATTTGTCATCTGCCGGCAAAAGCGATAAATTGTCCTATTATATCGGGGCCAGTTATTACGATGAAGAAGGTACTTTTGTGAATTCCTTTTATAAGCGTGCTAATCTCAGGGCGAATACAACCTATAAGTTTTCCGACAGAGTTTCCCTCACCAATAATATAAATTTAAGCGGGTCAACTAACCGTGGCACCGATTACATGAATATATATTATGCATATACCAGTATGCCATGGGATAATCCATATGATGCAGATGGCAATGCCAGAAGTTTTAAAGCAACTGAAGATGTTATATGGTCCAAAGACAAGATTAATCCAATACAGGCTGCAGAAAATTCGGAACTCAGCAATAAATCGTTCAATTTTGACTACGATATTGACTTAAGTGTTAAGATTTCAGATTGGCTAACATTTTCAACTACAAACAGGTTGAGTGCTTATTCATCAATGGATAAAGAATACTATGCAAAAGCTGCTGACAATCTTTCATATTATGGAACTGGCTTCGTAAGCACTCAAAGCAGTTTGAGTTATAGTGGAATTACTACTAATTTATTGAAATTTAATTTTGACAAACCATCCAGCTCCTTTAGCGGATTAGTTGGTTTTGAAGCTCAGGGCTCAAATTATGATTTTATTACCGGTTCAGGTATGGGCATCCCTGAGGGACTCAGAGTTCCATCGGTAGCATCAGGCCAGTACTTAATAAGTGGTGCTCCGTCAAATTCGGTCATGCAATCGTTTATTTCGCAGTTGAACTATAATTACATCGGCAGGTATTTCTTTTCAGCTTCCTACCGTATAGATCAATCATCACAATTTGCACCCAATAAAAGAACTGCTCAATTTCCCAGTGTTTCAGCGGCATGGTTGATTAGTAATGAGGATTTTGCAAAAAACATAACTGCAATTTCTAACCTTAAACTAAAAGTTAGCTGGGGTAAAACCGGAATGAAAGATATTGGCCCTTACCGGTATATGGAAATGTTTAGTTTTTCATCTCAATACGATGCACAACCTGCAGCGGTTCCAACACAGATGGCCAATCCTGACCTGACATGGGAACAAACAGATCAGCTGAATGCAGGAATTGAAATTGGTTTATTAAAGAGAATAAATCTGGAAGTGAATTTTTACAGGAACAATACAAAGGATTTGTTGGTTGAAAGAGCTTTACCTCCTTCGGGTGGTTTCCGGACACAATGGCAAAATACCGGAAGCGATATGAACAGTGGAGTTGAGGTAAGCCTGAATGCTGAAATTATTAAAACCACTGATTTTAACTGGTCTGTAGATTTCTCCATCGGCTACAATAAGAACAAATTGTCAGGCTTTGGAAATGATACTATTTTAACTTCGAATTCGTATGGTGTAACCCAGGTATACCACGACGGATCTCCCCTTTATTCATGGTATGCAAAAGAGTATTACGGAATTGATCCGGCTGATGGATCCGTGTTATGGGTGGGTAAAGATGGCAACACAACACATGAATACCAGAATGCCAGGTACATTGAATATGGAACCCCAATGCCTAAGTATCAGGGCGGATTTGCTACTGACTTCAAATACAAGGCCTTCTCCCTCAGAAGTAATTTCTCCTTTTTATGGGGAAATAAAATCTTTAATTATTTCAGGAGATATGTCGACAGCGATCTGCAGGAAACACAGTTTAATGTCATGATGCCACGTGACGACTACAAACTCTGGCAAAAACCAGGCGATATAGCTACTAAACCACTACCTCAAAATGCCAGGAATTCATTCGATCCGTCAACACGTTTCATTGATGATGGCAGTTTCCTGAAAATCAGAAATATCACGCTAGCCTATGATCTCCCGAAAAGCGTTGTATCAAAAATGAAACTTAGTGGTATGACACTCGCGCTTACAATGGATAATGTGCTGACTTTTACCAATTTCTGGGGTCAGGATCCCGAGGTTTCAATTGACCCCAACAGTGGTAATTTACCGGGATATGCCGAGTTTAAATACCCGAATAACAAGCAATATCTGCTTAGCCTGAATATTCGTTTCTAACTTTACAAAAACTTATTATATGAAAAAGCTATTTAAATACGTCGGGCTACTGTTCATCATAGTTACACTTACACGTTGCGAACTTGATGTTATACCACAGGATGCCCTTACAAGTGACCAGATTACTACAACTTCCGACGGACTGTCGAGTCTTGTGAATGGCTTATATGCTATATTTATGCAAGCCGACGACAACAACTGTTACATCCGTCAGTATTATCAGTTAAGTGATTTTGCCAGCGACGACATAGTTTGTGCGTACAAAACCGAAGACGACCTGATTATTGGCTTCAGGTATAAGGACCGAAGTGCTGAGAAATCAAATCTTAATTCTTTTTGGGAAATGTCCTATAAAGTGGTGTATGGTGCAAATGTTGCCATCTCCATGGCCGACATTAAAGGTGATGACCCTTTTACTGATCAGTTAAAAGGAGAAAGTTATTTCCTGAGGGCATTTGCAACCCATAACCTGGTTAGGCTTTTTGCCAAACCTTATAGCTCAGCAAATAAATCACAGCCAGGGGTAATTATCAGGGAGGACAAAGCGGACAATATGCCTAAAGCCCGTGCATCCCTCGAGGACACGTATAACTACATTATTAGTAGTTTGAAAACAGCAGAGTCGCTAATGAGTGAGGAAATGCCGGCCGAAAGAAGTAATGACAACCATAAGTTTGCAAGCATTTACTCCGTTTGGGCTGAACTTTCACGCGTTTATCTGTATAAAGGAGAGTTGGATAGTTGCATTATGTATTCCGATATGCTTATTAATTCAGGAATGTTTGAGCTGGAATCACCTGATAGTTATCCGGATTATTTTGCTAATGCAAAAACAGGATCTGAAAGTATCTGGCTTATCCCCTACAACCTGGTTGATGACCGGTTGAACGGATCAGTAGCATCAATGATTTACAACGGTAACAATTGCTGGGCCGAAGAAGGAGCCAGTGCTTCCATACTTGCCGATATGGGTTATGGAACCAAGAAGGTGGACATTGATCAGCGCTGGAAATATATTGTAACAGATGAGCCGATTGTTAAAAACGGAGTGAATATGTTTTATATCAGCAAATTTTCGGGTCAGGATGGTTCACCAACGCTAAGCTCTCCTGTAATGTTCCGTTTGGCTGAAATGTACCTTAACCGGGCCGAAGCATACGCTAAAAAAGCAGATGTTGTAAATGCAGTTGCCGATTTAAATGCATTGCTCGAAAACCGCCTGATTGTTCCGGAAGACGAAAATATCGAGGACTATCTGTATGACATTGGAATAGAAAGCAGCGAAATTGTAGATGTTGTGTTAAAAGAGAGGCGTATTGAACTGGCATTTGAGGGACATCGTATCTATGACCTTTTGCGAAACGGAAAAGATGTTGTTCGCAATTATTGGGGTTTTCATCTCGACAACTTTAATGGCGTACCATCAGGATCTGAGCCCGGCCTCAACACACCCGGAGTTTACTTCCAAACGACTAATCCAAACCTGATTTACCCGATTCCATCAAGTGAAATCAGTACAAATAAACTTTGTCAACCTAACTTATAATTTTATGAAAAACTTCAAAAAAATACAATTATATATTGCTGCATTCGTCATGATTGTATCCGTATCATGCAGCAAGGAGGGCAAGTATAATCTTGAAGATACTCCTCCACTTGATTTCCGATCCTATTATGATGGGCTTAAAGTTACTTTCGCCAATGCAATGGAAGGGACTACCGATATTTCATGGGATTTTGGAGATAAATCTGCTGTTGTGTCTGGCGATTCCGTATCGCATACTTATACAGCAATTGGTAATTATCTGATCACTATGAATGGAACTTTCGAAGGTAAGGCCTATGTTTTCCACACCGTTTTAAGAGTAGATAAAGCATCAGTAATTAATCTTGATGATGAATCATTTGACGACTGGAATGAAGTGACTTATCCTGACTTCCAGCTTTCAGGCAAAGGGGCCATTAATTCAGCAAAAGTTGATTATGACGCCAACTATGTATATATATACGTTGAATTTGATTCACTTGCAGAAGATGCAGGATTAATTGATCATATATTCGGCATATACATGGATGTTGACAATTCAGTTGCAACTGGCTTTTCGATGAAAGAAATGGGTGTTGATTATGGTTGTGAAGGGAATTTGTATGGTGGATGGTTTGATCCGAGTAAAGTAGATTTGATAAATGGAGATCCGGGTTGGCCATTCATGGGTTTTGCAAATGAAAATGCAATTAAACCCGGTTATATTACCAAAGAAGGCAATACCATAAAAATGGAATTTGGTGTTTCAAGGGAAATTTTCAAAATAACCTCCCAATCCATGTCATTCTCAATGAGTATTATGAATTCTGACTGGTCGGATGTTGGTAATATAGTTACTCCACTGCCCGATTTTAATGAAAAGGTTGTTGTAATGATGGATAAAACCAGCAAGAAGTAAGGACAAACTTGAATATAGACATCACTTTTTTATGCATCTTTAAATGTTATATAAAAGCTCCCTGGCCAATGTCAGGGAGCTTTGTTGTAATTGGATGGTTTTAACTTATATATGTAGTAAAAACAAGCTATTAAAGGATCAAGCTTATTGGTATATCCGACTGAACTTTTAAATTTAAATAAACATGCATTTTGATACTGATTCAATATGCAAGTCAGAAAAGAGGCCAGATCTAACATGCATCTTCCCCGGTGTGAAAAGAATTTAATTGCGAAAAATTTGTCACATTTTAAGGATTTAATATATAATAAGGTTTTAAAACAATTATATAGTTAATAAAAATATTATAAAAGATATTATTATTAATAATAATTGTATATATTTGTATTCGGAATGAAATGAAAGTTTACTGACTTTTGAAACAGCACATGTTGCCATTACCAGTTTTACTGTTTTTAAAAAACAAACTCGTCAGTATAGAAAACCAGGCTTAAAATATATCATACTACGATAGGTGTCTTATTGCAGGGAAATCAAATTGTAATAAATTGTTAACATAGAAAATAAATAATGTTGCAGTTTTTTATAAACGATCTTGACATGGATATAATCGAACAAACTCGTCCGAAACTCAATACTAATTTCAAATAATACCATTGCCTTTTAGTTTATCCAGATAAATACTGTATTTGTCCTGAAGACCTAAATATGAATTGAAGAATAACAAACCAATCAACAATTAAATAAACACAAACCAAAATCACTCGCTATGAGAAAATTTACAATTCTGCTTGTTTTACTCCTGTTGGGAGGAATGCAAGTTGTGCTCGCACAAAAAATCATCAAGGGTACCGTCACCAGTAAGGAGGATGGCAGTGGTATTCCGGGTGCCTCAGTTGTTGTAGTTGGCACCACTACCGGCGCTATCACTGATGTATCAGGAAAATTCACTCTTTCTGCACCCGCAGATGCCACTACACTCAAAATTTCCTTCCTGGGAATGAAATCTGTGGAAGTTGAAATTGGCGCAAATAAAGAGATCAGCGTCGAGTTAGAAGCCGAAGTTACTTCGCTAGACGAAGTGGTGGTAATAGGCTATGGAACTCAGAAGAAAAGAGATCTTACCGGAGCTATAACTTCAGTTAAGGCAAATGATATTCTGGTGGCATCCAATCCTGACATAGGCCACGCCTTACAAGGAAAAGCAGCAGGTCTTATGATCAGGGAGAACAGTGCCCAACCCGGCGGAGGTCTCGATATCTTCATCAGGGGAGAAGGCTCCAGACTTGCCAGCAATGCTCCGCTGTTTGTTGTTGACGGTTTCCCAATCACTGATTTACAGCAACCCGGAAGCAACAACCGGTACGATGCAGGTACACAAAGTATCCTGAACACATTCAATCCAAATGATATTGCCTCTATCGAAGTATTAAAGGATGCAAGTGCAACTTCTATTTATGGAGCCAGGGCAGCCCACGGAGTTGTACTTATCACTACAAAACGCGGCCTCGAAGGTAAGCCGGTTATTCAATATTCAACATCCTATGCGGTTCAAAAGTATAATAACGCTTTTGATGTATTGCCACTTAATGAATGGATGCAGGTAAGGAACGAAGCAAAATGGGAAGATTATTTATTCACCAATCATGTAGCGCCGTGGGGGAGTAAACCCCTTGCAGAATTTCAGGCACAGGATGATTATGAATTTAACAATATGTACACCCGCAACGCTATAAACAATGTAGGCAAAGGTACCGACTGGCTTGGCCTGGTAACACGCGATGGAGCCATACAGCAGCACAATATTTCCATTTCAGGGGGTAACAAAGCGACTAAATTTATGGTTTCGGGAAACTATTATGAGCACCAGGGTGTTATCAAGAATTCAGATTTTCAAAGATATACAGTAAGAGGAAATGTGGATCAGACTTTGAGTAAGTATATGAAGCTCGGAGTTAACTTTTCATTGAGCCGAATCAATAACAAGAACAGTACACTGGGCGGTGACCAATATGAAAACTCCGGTATTATTCGTGCCGCTCTACAACAAGGACCTCATATCCTGGCAATTGACGAAAATGGTAATTATCCATTAAATCCGCAACTTTCGCAGCAACCCAATCCTTACTCCTTACTTACCATCACCGATAACGGAAGGATTGAAAGAACCATGGTGAATTCCTTCCTCGATATCACTCCTGTTACAGGATTGGTGGTACGACTCAAGGCTGGTGTTGACAGGGGCCTCACCAACCGCTGGACGTATCTGCCAAAAACTACATTGGCCGGTGCTTTGGAAAATGGGAAAGCCAATATATCGGAAATTGATCAAAATAATTATTTGCTCGAGGCAACGGCAAATTATTCAAAGACGGTTGGGGAAGCACACAACTTTACCGTGCTGGCCGGTGTTTCGGAAGAGAAATTTGTTGACCAGTCAAACAACAGTGGTAACACAGGTTTTATTACAGATGCTTTCCTATGGAATAACCTGGGCTCGGGGAGCGGAACCAAAACCGTCGGATCTTCGGGCGCGGAAAACCGTATAGCTTCCTATTTCGGACGTGTCAATTACATTTATAACGATAAGTATTATGCTACTCTCACAGTTCGTACCGACGGTGCCAGTGTTTTTGGAGCTAACAACAAATGGGCCACATTCCCATCACTGGCTTTAGGCTGGAATATTGCCGATGAATCGTTTTTTGCAAATATGAAAAGTACGGTGTCTCAGTTAAAGCTCAGGGTAAGTTATGGTCAAACCGGTAACGCATCTATAGGAAGCAATGCCTTCGCGGCGTATAGCGCTTACCTGGCATACTTGTCGGGCGATGAAGTTAAAAACATTGGTGTCTCCTTGTCGCGCCTTGCCAGCCCTGATTTGAAATGGGAAACCACTACCGAAGCCAATCTGGGTATCGACTTTAGTATGTTTAAAGACAGGATAAATGGTTCACTGGAACTCTACAGCAGGGTGATTTCAGATTTATTGGATTTCAAACCCATAAACAGTTACCACGAAGTTAACATGGTTGCATATAATGTGGGCGAAACACAGAGTCGTGGATTCGAGTTGACCCTCGTTACACGCAATGTAGTAAAAAGCGATTTTCAGTGGAAAACGACTTTCTCATTCTCGAAGTTTAAAGATACCTGGAAAAAAAGAGCTGATGACTGGAAACCTAATGTTTACCAAAGTGACAATGATCCACTCCGCGCACTTTTCACCAGGGAATCCGATGGTATAATGCAGATCGGTGAAGTGGTCCCCACTCAGCCCGAACTCCTGCCAGGTTCCATAAAAATCAAAGATATTAACGGCTTTAAACGCGATGCCGATGGAAATCCTATGGTTGATGATAATGGGAGGTTCTTACGTACAGGTGCACCGGATGGAATGATTGACGATGCCGATACCAAGTTGTTAGGAACTGCTGATCCAAGTCTGATTGCCGGTATTTCAAATACGCTGACATATAAAAACCTGACGCTGGATTTCTTTTTCAACGGAATGTTTGGCCGTCACCTGGCTGATCCTAATTATACATCTTATGGTGTAAGTGCCGAGGGGATTTATACTTATGGCTACAATGGACTCCGCACGGTGAAAGACCGCTGGACACCAGTCAATCCTTCAACAACTCACCCCAGTTCATACTATGGTTGGTCGCCTTATGGAAGCGGAGATTTCTTTCTTCAGAAAGCATGGTTTGTCAGGTTACAAAATATTTCACTGGGTTATAAACTACCTCAAAAATGGTTGGGAGGAGTATTACAAAATGCACAAATACATTTTGATGCTCAGAACCTTTTCGTAATCACTCCGTATACAGGAATAGATCCGGAAACAGATTCATATACCGCTGCGTATCCTAACGTAAAAACCTATACACTGGGATTGAACATAACATTCTAATTAACCTGTTAAAAAGAAAAGTCATGAAAATAAAAAACATATTTATTTCCGTATTAACCGTCTTTCTAATAGGTGGTTGTACAAAAGATCTGGTTCCGGTGGATTACTCAGATATCAATCCAAGTATATTCCCGGCATCAGAAGCCGATATCGAAGCAATGGTTAATTCCTGCTATTCGCCGCTCAGGGGATCGTGGTGGGATGGTATTAATTCCACTTCCGAAAGAGGAATCATGTTTTGCCTGGATGCAACAACTGAAATCCTGTCGGGCAAATTCGACATTCAATACTATGGACACATGCTTAATTTCCATCCAACCGATGAATTAGCTGTATTTTTCTATGATTGGTACTATAATAAGATCAGTCGTATGACTACCACCATTGATGCTATTGAGAAATCAACGGTAAGTGATGCAGTAAAGAAAAAAGCTATAGCCGAAGTTCGTTGTGCACGGGGATTACTGGCCTACGACTTATACGACATGTATGGCCCTATAGTTATTGCACCTTTGGATGTACTGCAAAACCCTTTAAAAGAAGCACCTCTTGCCAGGCTTTCGCATGATGAGATGGTTAAATTCATCGAGGATGATCTTATCGCCGCTGCCGCTGATTTACCCGATCCTGGTGCCACGGATTATGGCCGTTTCAGCAAAGGTCTTGCAAAAATGATCAATATCCGGCTTATGCTTCATGAAAAGAAATGGGACAAGGTTAAAGCGCTGGCTGAGGATATCATGAAAATGAATTACTACCAAATTCAACCCGATTATGTTGGAATGTGGAGCCTTAACGGAGCAAAAGCCAGCAAGGAAGTTATTTGGGCTGTTCCCTGCGATTATGATGGTACAAGCGAAAACCAATGGCAGCTTATGGTTTTCCCCTCAAACTTTGCGCCTAAAGGTGGCTGGGCTACAGTACAAAGTACATGGTATTTCTACGATTCATTCGAAACTACTGATATAAGAAAAACCATGTTAATTGCTGAATATACTGGTACTGACGGGGTAACTTACAACAGAAGCAATCCCGGTACCAACATCGACCTTGGCCCTATTCCATTAAAAATGGATCAGGATGCACTACGGACGACCGCCTTATCAACAATAGATATCATTCAGTACAGGTATGCTGATGTTCTCTTATCAAAAGCAGAGGCCATAGCCAACTCAACTGGTCCTGATGAAGAAGCCATTGAGCTGGTAAATGTGGTTCGCAGAAGAGCCCAGATACCTGAAATTAAACTGGTCGATTACAGCTCGGTTTCAGTATTTAACGATATGATCCTGACGGAAAGAAGCCATGAGTACTGGTGCGAAAATGGTCAGTACCGTTCCGATCTCATCAGGCACGGGAAATTCGTTTCACGGTGCATAGAGTTGACACAATCGCCATACGCAGACGACAATAAAGTGCTGTTTCCTTTCTCATTAGACAGAGTGAGTGAGGGAAAAGGATTATTTATCCAGAATCCCGGGTATAATTGATAGTTGACAGGAAGCAGGTTTTTAACATTCGCATGTTTTCTTTCTGCTTCTTTTTCAATCAGATACAAATTAAATTTCATAACTTGTACCTTCCTTGTACCCATTCATAATCAGAAACCTACTATGAAAACTGCAAAACGAACGATTACGAAATATATTTCTGTCCTCCTGTTGGTTTTTGTTGTCGTGTCGTTATATTCCGGTTGTAAAAAATCAAATGGCGATGGAGATGCAAAAATCACGACCATACAATATGAGCTATCAAACGCCATCTTTTCTAATCCTGAACGGGGCTTTGTTCATATGGCTGATGTTAAATCCGAAGGTGAAAATCTGAATCCGTTATGGCTGGCAAATCTGAAGTCGGAAAACGTAACGATGATGAACAGAGTATTCTACTTTGATAAATTTAAAGATCAACCTTTAAGTGATAAAGAACTTCAGCTAATTAAAACTGATTTGCAACTGATGCGTGATGCCGGAATTAAATGTGTACTGCGGTTTGCCTACACTGATGATATGGCCGGAACAGATGCTCCTTTAACAATAGTAAAACAACATCTTGATCAGCTAAAACCTATTTTCGAAGAAAATCAAGATGTGATTGCATTTGTGCAGGCTGGATTTATAGGAGCCTGGGGCGAATGGCACAGTTCGAGTAATGGTTTGGCAACAGTTGAAAATGAAAGGACAGTACTTTATAAACTGCTGAGTGTTTTGCCTGCCGAAATAATGGTTCAGGTAAGAACCCCCGGAGCTAAACGAGATATTGTCGGCTCAACATCACCAACCGATGCTTCAATTGCGTACACGGCTGATAACAAGGCTCGCATTGGGCATCATAACGATTGTTTCCTGGCCGGTGGCACCGACTATGGGACCTATACAAATATTGTGGCTGACAAAAACTATATCAGTCAGGATGGACCTACCTGAACCTTGATTGGTATCAGCCTGTGCTTGCAGCCTGGAGAGCTTCCGGATGTTTTGATGAGTTCAGGCGAAACCTTGGTTATCGACTAGCATTGATGAACGCTAAATTGCCAAAACAAGTAGTTGCAGGCAAGGATTATAATGTGGAAATAACCCTTACTAATAAAGGATATGCTCCGCTTTATAATTATAAAATTACCAGCCTGGTATTCAAGGATAAAACCTCGGATAATACTTATCTGGTTGAAATACCGGTGGATTTGCGCAAATGCAAACCCAATGGCATGATAACAATTACTGAAAGTCTGAAATTAACCGGCATTCCACAAGGTGATTATGATCTGTATCTTTCAATTACCGATCGTTCCGAAAGCCTTAAAAACAGGATAGAATATTCTGTTAGATTGGCTAATACAGCTACCTGGGATGAAACTACAGGAATGAATAACCTGAAACATCAGGTAACGATTGCTGCGAAGTAACCCCAATCTTGAAATTAAATAACTGAATAATTAATCATAAAAACATACAACGACATGAAAAAAAACAAATGGTTTTTATTAGGCATTACCTTGTCGATGCTTATATCTGTTTCGTGCAAGAAAGACGATACTTCCAGCGGCACTAAGGCTGTATTCAGCTACGTAGCCGATGGATTTAAAGTGAATTTTACAAATTTCTCAAGCGGCGCCACAAGCTATGCATGGGATTTTGGCGATGGCTCCGAAGGCTCAATTCTTAAAGGCCCTACACACGTTTTTCCGGCCAAGGGTCAGTTTCTCGTTAAATTAACTGCAAAAACTGAAACCGAAACCAGTACTTTTATCGATACCGTCCTGATTACCGGACCAAATATTAAAATTGACGGCGATTTCACCGACTGGACTTATGTCGGTTATAGTCATGAAAATGAGGCTGGTACCGGCGGCACTATACTGGCTGTTAAAACATATGCTTCGGCGGGATATCTCAACTTCTATCTTGAAGGGACACCAGATTTCTCACTCACGGTTATGGATTTATACATAGATACTGATAATAATCCGGAAACCGGCTTAATATCATGGATGTATCCTTCTGGTTCCGGCGCCGAATTCTTGTGCGAAGGATCTGTTCCTGGTGGCTGGGGTGATGTACTTGTTCATACCGGACCCTCCGGCAGTGGCTGGAGCTGGGATGGAGTTTCATCTTTTGCAGATGCATTCCAATTTTCAGCAATTAAAAATGTAGATGGCAACAACGTGATTGAATTTGCGGTTAAAAGAAGTTTCCTTGGTTCAATGAGTAAAAAAGTGAATTTCGGATTGATTGAAAGCAATGAAGGCTGGACGGAAATAGGTTGGATCCCTTTAACCCAGACTCCTGAGTCGAAATTTATAACAATTAATTTGTAGTAAAACTTACTGCTGAATAAACTGGATCTGTCCCGGCTTTTATAAGCATTTATATTAGCTATGTTGTTTCTGTAGGTTTAGTATTGGGTTGGTTGTTGGTTGTGAAAAAGGGTATAGCAGTGTTTGTTTATATCCTTTTTCCACTTATTCCTGTCTTTCTCTGAGAACCCAACAGGGTTCGCTATGCAGAAAAGTATAATTTTCAAACATTGTTTTTTTTAAACTCAGAACCAAAAGAAATGATAAAACTAAAAACACCTTCCGTCAGTCTTATGGCAATACTGAACTTTGCCATTATTTGCAGCAGTTTTGCATCCGGAATTAAAACGGAATTGTCGCCTTCTCCGGTACGGGTCGAATACATTCTGCCTCAATTTCCATTATCTCAAAGCATTGAGATCCATGTATATAAGACTATTAATTCCTCAAACACAAGAATCACAACCTATCGCAATACGGACTATCAGGTTGTGCTTCAGGAAATCGACAGGGGCAACTACATCGAGATCAACGGCGAACTTGAATACCTTGGTGGCGGGAATCCCTGTGTTACTTTGCGGATTTGTATTCCGTTAACCGGAGAAAAATGGGAATGGCTTCATGGCCTGGATAAATCCATAGCAATGAAAACAGATATCGTATATTTTGATACGATTCCGGTTCAAACCACTATTCCGCCCGATGGTGCGTTTAACGGAAAAACCTTATCCGACGGCGGATATGGCGATGCAATTGGTCGCGGAACCATGTCGTTTTATCCCCTTTGTGCCATTAATACGGATGGCAGCGGAAAAGGAATGGGTATTGATTTGTCAATTCCATTAGTGTATCGCTTGGGTGCACAAATGAATAAAGGTTTGATTGCTGAATTCGATGTTGCTACAAGTCCGTTAACTGAAAAATTCCCGAACCGTGCTTTTTTCAAACTCAGTTCTTTTTCGTTTGACAGCAAATGGGGCATGCGATCAGCACTCGAACAATATTATTCAATATATCCCGAGGCCTTCAAAAAAAGAGTTGTTACCGAAGGCATCTGGCTGCCGTTTACTGCACTCAGGTCTATTCCTCAATGGGAAGATTTTGGATTTGCTTTTCATGAAACATCATGGAATAACACCGATACAAAAGAGGGTAACAAACTACCCAACATCCTGTCTGACAAGGGTACAGGTGTTCTTAGTTTTCAATATACAGAGCCTTGGGATATTCAATTGCCCATCCTGAAAAAGAACATTCCTTACGACACATTGGTATCTGACAAAATGATACCTCAAGAACACATGCAGTATATTAAAAACAGTGCAACGGAAGATAAAAACGGGCTTATGCAGGCCCGAAGACTTGAAACTCCCTGGTTTAGTTCGGGCTGGGCAGTAAGTATTACCACCAATTGCGATCCTGATCTTCCGGGGTTTAACCGCTATCAGTATGTTGTTCAGGATGAAATAAAACCTGCAATCAAAATGAATGTCGATGGAATCTATTTTGATTCCATGGAATGGAACTGGCACCACGATTTAAATTATCGCAAAGAACATTTTAAATACACCGATTATCCGTTAACTTTTTCAGCTGGTGTTGCCAGACCTGCAATCTGGAATTTTACTTCTGAATTTGAATTTATGAAGAAAATCGCCGACGAAATGCATTCGCAGGGAAAGCTTGCAATGGGTAACGGGCATGGATGGAATCCTTTTGCAGCTGCCAATCTTGATCTTTTTGGTGCAGAATTAAACTGGTACTATTCCGGTGATCACAATACGGATGCTTTGGATTTTAAACGGGCCATTTCATTTCAAAAACCCATTGTATTTCTTTTAAACGAAGGATTAAATGACAAAGCTTTTACCGAAGCTCCTTACAAGGGATATGAAATTTATTTTGAGAAATTGATGGCTTATGGATTCTTCCCGTCGTTTTTTAGTGTGGATGCCTCTAATGATCCATACTGGCAGGACCATAAAAAGATTGAAAATGGTCGCCCTTTCTTCAAAAAATATATTCCGATAATTAAACAGATTGCAGCAGCCGGCTGGCAACCGGTTACCGGAGCATCGGTTAATGATGCATCAATCCGTGTTGAACGGTTTGGCGATGCTGATGAGTTATTCTTCACTGTCAGGAATAATGGAACCAAGGATGTTAGATGCATTGTATCACCTGACAAGGATAAGTTCAAACTTCCCGGCAAATATACAGCCACTGAATTGGTGAGTAACCAACCGGTAAAAATCGAAAATAACAAAATGTACATTAATATCCCAGCTCAGCGAACCCAGGTAATACAAATCTCAAAATGATGAAATAGCCATGAGAAAATTTTCACACTATCCGAAAATGATATTATGGCGTATTCCATGTGACCTTTAAAAATAAAATTAATAACACATGAAAAACAGCTTCAGTTTTATTCTCCTGTTTGCCTTTGTTTTTATAAACAAAAGTTATTCACAGGATTGGACACATTATGTGCGCACTTCAGGGCATGGATGTGAGATAGATCAGATTCATGAAATTATGAACGATGCCCGCCAGACATACCTGTTTGGTATTGAGGTGGATAATGATATCACCGGGCGGTACAGTAGTTTTCTTGCTCCCGAAATTAAGCTAAAGGCCATAAAAGCCATGGCCGACAGCGCTCATGCTGCTGGAAACTACGCTTTCGTTTATACTGCAGGCCTCGAATGTATTACTGACAGTGTGATGTCGAATTCCAGGACTTTCCTGCGCGATCATCCCGATTGGGTTCAGCGTAACAGAAAATGGGATCCTGCCGTATTTGGCTACGGTGATGCTTTTTGGATAAGTAAGAACTCAGAGGATGTATGGATTTCGCCTTACGCTCCTGAATGGCGCAAGATTTACATGGAACGCATCCGCCAGATTGCAGCTACTGGTATTGATGGGGTTTACATAGATATTCCGTATTGGATGACACATTTTACAGGTTGGGAAGATACCTGGGCAAGTTTCGACCCCTATACAGTAGAAGAATTTAAGAAAAGAACCGGATTTGATGCTTTCACAGATTTTACTCCCGGCGATTGGAATGATCCTGAGTTTATTGCATGGGTCGATTTCCGTATTAGCAGCATGACTGAATTCATGGCTGAGATTGATAAAAATGTAAAATCGGTGAATCCTTTATGCAAAACCATTGCCGAAATCTATCCCGGAATCGGAGAAGAAGTTCCCCGGGTCGGAGCTGACGTATATGACATGTATCCGGTTGTTGATGTAATTGCACACGAATATAACCCTGGCGATAACGCTGCAAAAAGGGAGCCTCTCGTCTGGATGGAATATATGATGGGAATGTACACCTTCAGGGCTTTCGCCGAAGGCAAACCATCATGGATGCTGAGCTACAGCTGGGATGGAGAAGAAAAAATTCTACCTTCCGATGCAATTGAAAATCTTGCTATGAGCCAGGTAATGGCCGGAACCAATAGCTGGGATGCTCAGCGTTTTGTGATGGGCGGTTCAAATGATTACGCAGCAAGGACAAAGGTTTTTAAATGGATTAGTGAAAACGAAAAACTAATTTATGCCCCGCGAAAACCAATATCGCCGGTTGGAATATATTTTTCGCCTAAAACAAGGGATTATTTCGCCGATGATTGGGTTGAATCCTATATGGGAATTTTCAGCCTGTTGTTACGCGAGCATATTGAATTTGAAATCGTTACTCCCCGAACTTTGAGCACCGCCAAGACTAATTTATTGATATTGCCGGATGTAAAATGTCTCAGTGATAATGAATTTAATGAGTTAGGATTATGGTTAAAAACTGGCAAATCAGTAATTTACACAGGTGAAACAGGCAATTATAATGAAAAAAAACAACTTATTACCAACAATACCAGGATGCAGGATTTAACCAAGGCTTATCCAAATGCTTCAAGTATCAATGGAAGTCCGGAACGAGCTTTTTATCATTTTCTAAAGGAAAACTACGATAAGTCTGCACAAAATGGGAAAGAACCTGCGTATGATAACAAAGAATTAAACCAGCTTTTGGGGCAGATTCAAAACGCCAAAGGAAATTCATCGACGGTTAGTGTTGAAAATGCTGATGTCTGTGCAGTTCAGATAGCCTCTGTAAATGACAAGCCTACGGTTTTTCTGGCTAATTTCTCAGGATTAAAGGGAAATGCCAACGCAAATCAAATTCCGGCTAAAGATGTAATTGTTACTTTTAGTAGTACAAAGCGTAAAGCACAGGTTGTTTTCATTCCTTTTTTGGGAACGCCTCAAAAGCTAACCGGAGAGTGGAAAAAGGGAATCCTTAAAGTAACCTTGCCCGAAATTTCAAGAGGTGCAATTGTACAGCTTAATTAAGGTAAAACCTGATAAATTCAGAGTGCCTTTACTTCCTGAATTAGTTGAGTTCATTAATTTTATTAAATAGAAATGACGATAAGGGTTATATTGTTTATTGGCTTGATATCATTGCAGTTGATAAGCAATGGGCAGGAGAAAAATTCAATAAGCAGAATAAAACTTGCTGAAGACGAAAAGGTTTGGGCAGGAGTGATAAATGACGGGCAACTGATGCCCTTTTCCTCTGATTATACAATGGATTTCTATGGAAACAATAAATCAAACCAGGCGCAACCTCTTATTTTGACAAACAAAGGCCAGTATGCCTGGAGCGAACAACCCTATAAGTTTGAGATCAGTGGAAATGAAATAACTATTACCGATCCGTATGATCAGGTTATAACAGGGAAAAGTGGTAAAACTTTGGCAGAAGTGCAGCGGTTTGTCCGCCAAAAATACTTCCCGTCAACCGGTAAAATGCCCGACACCTTGCTGTTTTCGCGCCCGCAATACAACACATGGATCGAACTTACTTACAATCAGAACCAAACAGATGTACTAAAATATGCGCAGGGAATACTCGACAACGGGTTTCCTCCGGGTGTGCTAATGATTGACGATACCTGGCAGGAAGATTACGGCTTGTGGAAATTTCACCCGGGCCGTTTCCCGAACCCCGGTGAAATGC
>CAJDUB010000006.1_pt2 | contig 23003 bp, 18 predicted proteins | sample 7390251 | NCBI WGS metagenome assembly CAJDUB01 (sample SAMEA7055665, study PRJEB34461) | soil metagenome | biome: terrestrial ecosystem; feature: Peninsula; material: soil | place: Antarctica | collected 2016
GAATATGCCAAAAACACCTATGTGAATGTGAATATTTTTGATGCTGCGCATAAAGATAAATCTGCTAAGCTCCGCCAACTTCCAGTATCCTGCTGGGATTCAGCCGACAGACTGCTTGAACAGGCCGATATTTATAAAAAATATAACGTCTTCCCACAATCAGTTATCGAAGGTTATGCCCGCAAACTAAAAGCGTTTAACGACCAAACCCTCCGCGAGGAACTCGAAAATAACAAGGAAAAACTGATGGAGATCGTTGAACAGTATTTCCATTGCGGGTAAATAGCTGTTTATAATGTATAGATAACTAGCCGGATTTATTGAATAATCGCCCAGGATTAAAATAATTTCATCATTTTAGATAAACCCTAAATTTAAAAATACTATTTATGAAACGCAATGCTACAGCCGTTTGGAACGGTTCAGGAAAAGAAGGTAACGGTCATCTTACAACACAAAGCACCATTCTGAAACAAACGAAATATTCATTCAACAGTCGCTTTGAAGACGGACCGGGAACTAATCCTGAAGAGTTAATTGCAGCTGCACATGCAGGATGTTTTACCATGAAACTGAGTTTTGTATTAGGCGAAGCAGGTTTTGTGCCTGAAACACTTGAAACTAAGTGTATCATTAATCTTGAAAACGGCAAAATTTCCGAATCTCACCTGGTACTGAAAGCAACCGTAAAAGGAATCAGCCAGGCCGCTTTTGATGCTGCGGTAAAGGATGCAGAATTGAATTGCCCTATCAGCCTTTCGCTGAATACAAAAATAAGTGTAGAATCAACTTTGAAAGCTTAATCTCCTCAATATGCTCATGGTCTGTAGTGTTCAGAAACAGATGGAGTTTATAGAACAGTATTAATAATGCTGATGGATATCTTATTCTTTTGTTAAAATAAGCCGGGCAAACCGGCTTTTTTAATGTAAATTCAATGCTCCAACTCGCACTCGCTTGCAGCACGTGCGATAATCCACTCTTTCACTTCACTTCAAACATAACAAAATTTCTTCTAACAAAAATGGACTTTCAGTATAATTGCTAGCTGACCAACAAAAAGATAAAACAGGAATTTACAGATCATCAAATACTTTAATCTCTACAGGTATTTTTTACATAAACATGTGATATTCAGCCATAATGGCATATACTCTGGATGTAAGGTGCCATATTGGCATAATAAACAGTTTTAAAACTTGATTTTTTTAGATGGTACAGAATTTGAACTTAAAGATTTCACAAATCAAAAAAAAATAAACTTAAAATTAAAAGGAGAATATACCATGAACAACCTACATTTTGCATTTCGCCCGTTTTTACAATCGCGTGCAAACGAAGTTTTTGAACGCCTGTCCAACGAAACTGAATTAACCTACAAACCCGCAGCCAATGTTCGTGAGGATGAAAAAAATTACACCATCGAACTTGCTTTACCGGGATTTTCGAAAGATGAAATTTCAATCAGTTTCGAGGATGAAGTTTTAACCGTTACAGCTGGCCATCAGCCTAAGGAAAATGTTGAAGGACCAAAATACACCTGGAATGAATTCGGATACAAGAGTAAATACGAACGCTCGTTCCAACTTCCTGAAACTATTGATGCCGACTCAATAAACGCAGCCTTTGATAATGGAATACTAAATATTTCACTTCCAAAGAAAGAAGTACAGGCTCCGGCAGTAAAACAGATTACAATTGCTTAATTTTAAATTAAGATGGATAAGAAAGCAGCTTTAAGGGCTGCTTTTTTATTTTCCGTTTCACATAACCTTGCAAATTAAATCCTCGCCACAGAAACATAGATTTTTCAAATTTTAAATATGATTCAGATTTCTCTATACCCTTCTTTACAAACTGTTTCTCCCGGTTCAAATATTCTGATTATTACATACTGCAACATGCATAAACAAAATCTACGGGCGCATCTCTCCATGCTTGCAGCCACATTGCTTTTTGGTGCCAATTACTGGATTGCCAAGGGATTGATGCCCGATCATCTGTTGCCGATGCAGATAATATTCCTGCGGATCCTCGGTACATTTTTAATTGCTTTTACGCTGCAATTAAGCATTAAAGAATTCAGAGTTTTACGAATTGAAAAGGCTGATTATCCCCGACTGATCCTGGTAAGTTTAACAGGTGTTGCAATTAATCAAATGATGTTTTTTATTGGGTTGAATCACACAACGCCGGTTGATGCAGCTATTATTAACTCAGCCAATCCAATTTTGGTGCTTGTTTTTGCAGCATGGTTGCTTAACGATCGGATTGGAGCTTCCCGGCTATCCGGCATATTGATGGGACTCACTGGCGCTTTGATACTTATTCTTTTTGGGAGTCCGCTTTCGCTGAAGGGAGGCCATTTATCCGGTAATTTGTTTATTATGGTTAACACAGCTGCCTGGAGCCTTTACCTGGTAATTGCAAAGCCGCTTATGGTGAAATACAATCCTCTGTTGATGATGAAATGGATGTTTTTGATTGCATTTATTAGCGTTTTCCCCTTCACAATTAGACAGGCATTGGCCATCGATTTTGGTTCATTCGACACCTACACCTGGTTTTCAATACTCTACATTATAATTGGGACCACGTTTATGGCTTATTATTTTGTCACCTATTCACTGAAGCGGCTTTCATCACCCGTTGTGGCCTATTACACTTATATTCAACCTATTATTGTCGCTGTAATAGGAATAATGCTGTTTGCTGAACTGATTTCCTGGGTAAAAGTGGTAAGTGGCTTGTTGGTTTTTGCAGGGATTTATTTTGTAACGCGTAAGAAAAAAATCGGATCCACTAAACCCTAACCTGGACAATCAAGAAGCAAAAAAGATTTGAATAATGAACTTAGCGAAGCGATTTCACGAAGCGAAGCGAGTTATAATGAACAAGGAATATTAAATAATGAAGTAAAAAACAAGAAATATAGAATTGTATAATAAAAATTCTGTTTTTTAGTATCAGATTGAAATTACAAAAAGAATAATGATGGTGGAACAAATCTGTAGCTTTATAACTTCGAAGCCGATAGCTATCGGCTTCAATATTCATGATTCATGATTCGATATTTTAAAATTAATTTCAAACATTCTGCCAAAAAGTACACGAACATTCTGGTTAAGGCCCTTATCCCCCAATCCCTTTTAAAACATATGTCTGAGAGGTAAAAGAAGCCATCCCAGCACTTTCTCAATCCTTGGACGCCGGAGCCAACTCACATGATCAAAATCCCGGCAATTACGCAAGGTTTCATTTATATGTTGCCGTATATCTTCCTCTATGCCTTTATGTGTTCCAAATAACATTACTTCATGCTGATACCTGAAGCTGCGGTAATCAATATTGGGTGATCCCAGCCCGAAGGTTTCCCCGTCAATAAGCAGCAGTTTAGCATGCAAATTACTCAGCGTATAAAAAACAAGCTTAATGTTTTTTAAATAATAAAATCCATGGTATTTACTGCATAGTAAATCGATAGCTCTAACATCGGAATGCATTGGAAGGATTATTTTAACATTGACGCCACGTTGCGCTGCATCGGCAAATGCTTTACGGAGTTTATGCCCGGGCAAAAAATACGGCGTTTCTATTATAATCTCTCTTTTTGCTTTTCCGATAAGGTGTTCAAGTTTGGTTTTAATCCTCTGGCGATATATGGAAGGCATGTCTTCAACCAACTCAAACTGATCCAGGAATCTAGACTTTTTATAAGCGAATTTATTAAAGATGTATTTATTATAAATTTTATAACTTTCAAGAAACGAGCGCTTAAACATAAATGTAATACTTCCGGTAAACCGAATCATCGACTCGCGCCACTGAAGCGAATACCCTGTAATGTTAGCCGAACCCATGTAGCTGATATTGTCGTCGATAATTAAGAATTTGCGATGGTTCCGCCTGTGATTTCTTGTAAAAAAATCAAAAGTGTAAAGGATCTTTCTGAAAAACCGTACTTCTCCGCCATGTTCCATCAGTTCAGTGAAGAATGTTTCGGAAAAGGAAACGCCCCATGAATCAAGGAGCAATTTCACCTGAACGCCTCTTGCTGCAGCTTTTGTAAGCTCTTCACGAAACTGAAGTCCAACCTCATCGTTCCCGAATTTATAAAATTCGAGATAGATATATTTTTCCGCACTTTTAATGTCATTAAGCATAGCCTCGTAAAATCCGGGAGGCTCGCTGTATAACTTATGGCTTGTAAGAGTTGCCTGGCGGGACATAACTGTTTTGAAATTAGCAAGTCAAATATATGCTATTTATTTTAAAGTCAACAGCCGTTTCTGTTTTTAGCAAAACCCGGACCCGCTGTAATACTCAAACATTGTATCTTTGTTAATTCAAAACGAAACTATGATCAGATCAATGACAGGCTTTGGCAAAACCACAGCCAACCCGGGCGGACGTATAGTAAATATAGAAATACGTACGCTTAACAGCAAGCAACTTGACGTTAATACCCGTATTCCATCACTATACCGCGATAAAGAATCCGAAATACGGGCCGAAATTAACCGGGTACTCGAACGTGGGAAAATCGATTTCATGATCACTATCGACAGCGATTCTGATGCTAATGATATTGCTATCAACCGGCCTCTGGCTAAAAGATATTATTCCGAGATAAAACAATTGGCTGATGATTTAGGTGAAAAAGCAGGCGATGATATCATTTCAAATATCCTTAAAATGCCCGATGTATTGAAAGCCGGCCGCGAAGCTCCTGACGAAACTGAATGGGCCCAGGTGAAAACTGCAATAACAGAGGCGCTTATGCTTACTGAGGCTTTCCGAACCGCCGAAGGAGAATTACTTGGTAAAGACATGATTGCACGTATTCAACTCATACTTGATCTGTTGCAAAAAGTTGAGCCATTGGAGAGTATGCGTATCAATAATCTTCGTGACAGGTTCCAGCGCAACCAGGACGAGTTCCTGGAAAAAACCACCAAGATTGATAAATTCGATGAAAACCGTTTCGAGCAGGAGATATTCTGGTACCTCGAGAAATTAGATATCACCGAAGAGAAACTTCGCCTGCGCAAACATTGCGATTATTTTATCGATACACTTCATTCGCCTGAATCGAACGGACGTAAATTAGGATTTATCACACAGGAAATCGGTCGCGAAATCAATACACTGGGTTCAAAAGCATATAATGCCGAAATTCAGATGATTGTGGTTCAGATGAAAGATGAACTGGAGAAGATAAAAGAACAGGTTAGTAATGTGTTGTAAGAATTTATGCAGGGGTTTCAGAGTTTCAATATTTCAGATTTTGTTATTGGAATTCCGGAAACGTGAAACATGACACATGACACATGAAACAATTAAGTTTAAAACAGTAAACTATTTTTTACTTGAAAAACTCTTTAGGTTTGAATACATCCGAAAATAAAATGATTGTAGTCTCAGCTCCATCCGGCGCAGGGAAAACCACAATTGTAAAACACCTGCTTAAAACATTTCCGCAGCTTGGATTTTCCGTTTCAGCCACCAGCCGCAAGGTACGCGAAGGTGAAATTAACGGACGCGAATATTATTTTATGACCTCCGACGAATTCCGGTTGATGATTCAAGATGGGAAGCTTCTTGAATGGCAGGAAGTTTATCCCGGAAGCTTTTATGGCACCCCGGTTTCGGAAGTAAAACGAATTGCTGATAACAGGCAGGTTCCCATTTTTGATCTAGATGTGGTTGGCGGACTGAATATAAAAAAAATGTACAGCGACAAAGCTTTGGCTATTTTTATAAAGCCTCCCTCTTTCGAAATACTCGAGTCACGGCTACGCTCAAGAGCTACGGATTGTGAAGAAAGCCTTCAGAAACGACTTGAAAAAGTAAAATGGGAGCTTACTTTTGAAAAAGATTTTGATAAGGTAATTATAAATGACAAACTGGATAATGCTTTGGCTCAGGCAGAAATATTAGTATATGATTTTCTTGGGTTAAAGAAGTAAATGAAATCAGCATAACTATTGCGAACTTTGCCTTTTCTTTGCGCCTTTGCGGTAAAAAGTTAAATTTACACTCAATTTGTATTGTAATTGGCAAAATGAAATAAAATGAAAAAGACCGGACTCTTATTTGGCTCATTCAACCCCATACACATAGGGCACCTGATGATTGCCGGGTATATGTATGAGTTTAGCGACCTTAATGAATTATGGTTTGTGGTTTCGCCGCTTAACCCGCTGAAAGAGCAAAAAACGCTGCTGCCCGACCACCACAGGCTCGAAATGGTTAACAGGGCCATTGAAGACGACACAAGGTTCAGGTCGTGCAATATTGAATTTAAATTACCGAAACCTTCCTATACCATTCATACGCTCACTTATCTTCAGGATAAATACCCTGAACGCGAGTTTATTATTATTTCGGGAACGGATATTTTTCCCACTTTTCATAAATGGAAAAACTGGGAGCAACTGCTGGAGTTTTATAAATTTTATGTTTACCCACGACCCGGATCGCAGCACCATGAAATAACCAATCATCCTTCAGTAAAAGTATTTAACGCGCCTATGGTTGAGATATCCGCGAGTTTTATACGTGAGGCTATCCGCGAAGGCAAAAACATGTCATATTATCTTCCCGAAAAAACATATCAGTACATACAGGAAATGCATTTCTATAAGAAATAATTCAAGGATGCATTTCATGATCCTTCTTTGCTTACCTATTTGTTACTGTTTTCGATGGTTCCTTATTTTTATCTTGATCGAGACAGCCAATACCAGCAATCATATTATCGATTGCTAATCTGATGCGGTAAACTATTGCCATGAAATACTATTTAATACATTCCTTTTATAATAATTATTAATTTTGCTCCTCTAATTCAGGAAAAGTCTCACACTTCTACGTTTCCACACAATGGGACAGAAAACCGAAAATCCATATATGATTATTAGAATACTTCTGGCGGTTTCATTTTTTTTCCTGATTACAAGTCTTAGTGCACAAAACAAATCAGTAACTCCTTCCGAAACCGGGGCAGGCGCATTTTTAGGAGCTACCAAACCTCTGCGCAATATCCCTGCCCTCACGCCTGCAGAAATAAATCTGCTGAAATCAAAAGCTGAATCCATTGAACGTAACGAAGAGCTTCGTAACAGGGAATACCCTTTTGCCAATATTGCCTTGCCAATAGGAGAAGATGCAGTATGGCAAAAAACAATGAGCAAAACTCAGCTTACAAAAGCTACTTCCACCGTATTCGAAGGACAGAGCACTTCATCAAATCCATCTGATTGTAATGGAGCCGCAGGTCCCAACCATTTTATGCAGGCAGTAAATACAACCTATGCCATTTATGATAAATCCGGTACCAGGCTTGCCGGGCCCACCAGTTTGAGCAAATTATTTAATGGCGTGGAGGGTGGAAGTTGTGATGACGGAGATCCTATAGTTCTTTATGATGAGCAGGCTGACAGATTTTTGATAACTGAGTTTTCGCTCTGCAATTCCACAGACCGGATGCTGATGGCAGTTTCGGCCACCAACGACCCTACCGGCAGTTGGTATGCCTATTCATTTGACGTTGCCGATATGCCCGATTACCCAAAATTCAGCGTTTGGCAGGACGGGTATTATATGGGCGACAACAACAACAGCAAAAATGACATTTATGTTTTTGAACGTTCGGCGATGCTCACAGGTGCAGCCAGTCCTAAATTCGCAGGATTCAAAAATGCATGGCGTCCGGGCTCAGTTGACGATTTCATGGTTGCTCCTCCGGTTGATAACGACGGAATTTATGCGCCTCCAGGATCGCCGGGTCTTTTTATTGCTATGAGCGATGATGCATTTAACAGCGGAACAGATCAACTGTGGATTTACGAATTGGCAGTTAACTGGACGAATATTTCAGCATCTACCTTCAACCGCGTTCAGCAACTCGATGTTTCACCTTTCGACAGTAATTTCGGGACAGACTGGACTAATATCAAACAGTTAGGAACATCACAGGAACTGGATGCCATTCCGCAAGTGATAATGAATGTTCCCCAATACCGGAATTTTGGGACTTATCAAACCATCGTTTGCTGCCATTCCGTTGATGTTGATAAAACAGATCATGCAGGCATCCGCTGGTATGAACTTCGGAAAACCCCGCCCTCAACTTCATGGGTAGTGCGCCAGCAAGGAACATTTGCACCTGATATTCATTCGCGATGGATGGGTAGTATTATGCTCAATGGTAAAAACCAAATCGGAGTAGGTTATTCAATTTCAGGATCAACTCTTTATCCTGGCATCCGGAACTGCGGGCAATCGGATATTGAATATATTAATGCCAGCGGCTTCCTCGATTTCCCTGAAGGAATAATCCAAAACGGAACCGCTTCGCAAACCACAACCGAGCGATGGGGTGATTATTCCCAAATGTCAGTAGACCCGGCTGACGACAGCACTTTTTGGTATACATCACAGTATGTTAGTACTGGTACCAGAAAAACTAAAATTGTTTCATTCCAGGTTAAGCGTGTTCCTCCTGTCGGCTATTTTATAGCTGATGATACTTTGCCTTGCATATATACCGGAACAGTTAGTTTTACTAGCGAGGTAACAGGTTTTCCTACTCAATATTTATGGTCGATTACGCCGGAAACATATAGTTATGTCGATGGTTCCGACAGCACATCACATAATCCGAAAGTGATTTTTAATGCGTATGACAACTATACTATCTCATTAACTGTTACAAGTATTGCAGGTTCGTCAACTACAACCAAAACCAACTATATTCATGTAAATGCAGCAAATGCGGATTTCATTACAAACTCAGCCATTGTGGTTAAAGATAATTTTGTTACACTTACTGATGCTTCAACATGTAATCCAACTGCATGGACCTGGGACTTTGGAGATGGAGCTTCACCCCGGACTGCGAGCACACAGGGGCCACATAACGTTTCCTACAGTTCCATGGGAATTAAGACTATCAGCTTAATTGTTAACGGAAACATCGAAGGAAAGAAGATAGACAGTATTAAAGTGGTCGGAGCCGAAATAAGCATGTCTTCAACAACAATTACAACCTGCAGCGGTACATTTTATGATCCGGGCGGACCAGCAGACAATTACTCAGATAACCGGAATGACACCATGTTATTGAAAGCTGGTTACCCAGGTGGTAAATTGAGCGTCGAATTCAAATCCTTCAATATTGAGTCGCAAACAACATGCTCCAATGACTTTTTGGAAATATATGATGGTGAAAGTACTGGCTCTCCTTTACTAGGAACTTATTGTGGAACAACCCTGGCAGGGATAATAAAAGCCACCAATGCAACAGGATCTCTGCTTTTCGTCTTTCACAGCAACAGTTCCATCAACCAACCGGGATGGGCAGCAACAATAGGGTGCAGCGGTGTTAATGCATCTAACCCGATTTCATTAACTGCTTCTGTTACGAGCAGTACACAAATTAATCTTACATGGGCTAAAAACAAATTTAACAACGATGTTTTACTGGCGTGGTCGTCCAATGGAATATTCGGAGTTCCTGGCGAAGGGACATCTTATGCTGCAGGTGATTTGATAGCCGGCGGAGGCATTATACTCGCAAAAGGAAACGGTACAACCTTTAACCATATAGGTCTTAATCCTTCTACTCCATATTATTACAAAGCGTTTTCGTATGATACGGCTGCAAAATACTCAAGCGGGATAATTGCCAATGATTCTACTTTAATAATGACTTCTCTTACCGATCACAAAAACGAAATAAAAGGAATACGTATTTATCCGAATCCGGCCAAAGGCTTATTTCGCATTTTGGTTGATCAGTCAAGATATCCGGAAATGAAAGTAACTGTTACAAATGACAACGGTGTTGCCCTAATCAGCCGCGAATGCAAAGGGGAATCCGAATATGAGTTTGATCTGGGCAAATCTCCACAGGGAACTTATATAATCAGGATTCAAACAGAAAAGGAATTGATTGTAAATAAGCTCGTTATTATTAAATAGTCAGTTTTTCGCCTCAAAACACCGCAAAGCAAAATGCTTCAAGGCTTGCAGCGTTTTAACCGGAGCTTCAATATATCCCATATGGCCCACGTCTTCGAGTAATAGTATCTCGCTGTGCGAAGGAATTACGGCCTGGGCAAGCAACTGATTGTAAGGCATACGACTGTCCTGTTTGCCGATAATAAACAGTACCGGAATTTCAGTCAACAACAGGAATTGCAACTGACTCTCACGATCACGCATTCCCGAAAGTGCTGCAACAATTGCCTCAGGAGCCATAAGTGCTGCCTGATCCTGGAGTTTCTGAATTTCTGCGGAGTATTCTTCCACATGTTTCTGATCAAACAAATCAGGAATAAACTGCCTGATAAATCCGGCCCGGTTTTGGTAAACAATATTAATGGTACGTCGGCGGTTTTCTTTGGCTTCGTCAGTATCAGCATTGGCATGTGAATGAAAAAGAACCAAACCTTGTAGATGTTCTTCGTTATCGGCTGCAAATTGCAATGCTACATAACCACCCAGGGAATGGCCAGCAACAACCACCTTTTCAATTTTTTCTGCATCCAGAACTTCTTTAACTGCTTCTGCCATCAGCTGCATGCTATGGATTTCGGCTAAGATTTCACTTTCGCCATGACCTGGCAAATCCATAGCTATTACCGTAAAATTATTTTGAAGGGATTCTGTAAAATCTTCCCAAATCGCTTTCGATTCAAGAAATCCATGAAGCAATACTAATGCAGGACCAGCTCCGGATATCTGATAGGTAATATTTTTATTCTGGTATTGGATTGTTTTTCCCATATTTCAAATTGTAATAGTAAACACCTGGGATTTTTAGATTTTAAATCGTTAATAGCCTAACAACAAGATTCGTGTATTTTGGGGCAGAATATTTCAAACTAATTTTAAAATATCGAATGATGAACAAGGAATATTGAAGCCGATAGCTATCGGCTTCGAAGTTATGAAGCCGTAGAATTAGTATTGCGATCTTAATTGATTAATTATTCAATTCAATATTTCATCTTTTTATTTCATCATTCGAAATTCATTATTCGTTATTCATTATTCATTATTCGTTATTCATTATTCTAATCCTTCTTTGGTTCTGGCTTGTCCAGGTAAGATATGAATAGAGGGTAACGGAGTGTCAGACACCCTTTGGGTGTGCAGACACTAAAGAGAGATTCAGCCCATTCCAGTGTGTCAGACACCCTTTGGGAGAGCAGACACTACAAAATTCTATCCGCCATAGTAGCTTCAACTTCGGCTACCGTTTTCGGAATGGGGCGTCCCAAAACCTTTTGTCCGTCAGCAGTTACAAGGATATCATCTTCAATCCTTATGCCGCCGAAATTGCGGTATTCTTCAATTTTGTCGTAATTCAGGAACTCAGCATATTTCTTTTCTGCTTTCCACATATCGATCAGTTCAGGAATAAGATAAATGCCGGGTTCGTTGGTAACTACAAAGCCAGGTTGAAGACGACGGCCTAATCGCAAATATGCCGTACCAAACTGCTTGCTGGGTTGTATTTCTTTGTCGTAACCTACATGGATTTGCCCAAGTCCTTCCATATCGTGCACATCAAGCCCCATCATATGACCTAAACCATGAGGTAGAAACAGAGCATGAGCGCCTTCGGCAACAGCTTGTTTCACATCGCCTTTCATAAGACCTAAATCCTTTAATCCTGAAGCAATAGTTTCGCAGGCGACGGTATGGCAATCGCGGTAAAATGTTCCGGGTTTAGTTGCTGCAATGCTTTTCAACTGGGCATCGAGTACAATTTCATATATTTCGCGCTGTTTCTGGCTGAATTTACCACCCACAGGAACGGTTCGTGTAATATCGCTGGCATAATTCAATAAGGACTCACTTCCAGCATCCATAACCATCATGCGACCTTCCTGTAATATATTATCGTGGTGATGATTATGCAGGATTTGTCCGTTTGTGCTTAAGATTATAGGAAATGAAACCGGTCGGCCATGCGCAAATGAAATCCCTTCCATAGCTCCTGCAATTTCCTGCTCCTTTCGCCCCGGATAAGCCATTCGCATCCCTGTTGTATGCATATGCCACGCAGTTTCGAGTGCCTTTTCAATTTCAGCAACCTCCAGATCTGATTTAACAGATCGTAATTTAACAATAGCTTCAATTAATGATAGTGAAACATAATCTCTGATACGAAGCGGATTGATACCAAGCAATTCGGAAACTCTCATGGTCGTTTCGCCACGGTAGGTGGGCGCAAAATGAATGGGTCTTTGTTTCTGAATTGCATTATTTATAAAAATTGTCAATTCACTTAACTGTGCAGTATTTTTAACACCCACTTTTAAAGCGAGGTCAGCTACTTTGGGTTGCGGGCCCATCCAAATGATGTCAGCAATCCCGAAATCGTTACCGAATATATAATCGGTTCCGTTGTCAATATCAATTATTCCTGCAAAGTCAGGATTTTCGAGCCCAAAGAAATAGGAAAAATTGCTGTCCTGCCTGAAAGTATAGGTATTGTCAGGATAATTATAAGAAGCCTCGGAATTGCCCGGTAACAGAATGATACCCGACGAAATGAGTTTACGTAAAGCATTGCGTCGTTCGGTATAAATTTCAGGATTAAACATAGCTGATTGTATTTGAAGATTTAAAAACTAAATTATTTGTATGATGCAAATATATGGTTTTGATGCATAGTTCTATAACAGATTATTCGAACAAGTGTTAAAATTTGCGTTAAATTTGTAGAATTATAAAACATCTGAAAATGAAAAAACTACTCTTACTTTCAGGATTAATCCTGCTGTTGTCAATGGCAACATTTGCGCAAACCGCTGCTGAATGGAACAAGCAAGGGGTTGAACATTCAAAGAAATTTGAATACAAACAAGCTTATGAATGTTTTACAAAAGCAATTGAGCTAAAGGCTGATTTTGCCGAGGCTTATTACAACCGCGCAACTGTTTGGTTCGAATTGCCGGCAACCGCCTTTCCAAATGCGGATGGCTGTGCTGACCTGAAGAAAGCCAAAGAGCTTGGATTTAAAGTGAAGGATGCGAAGCTGAAGGAGTTTGGGTGTTTGTAGAGTTACGAATGACGAATGACGAATAACCCCCGATCGTAAATCGTACCTCGCAAATCGTAAATCCCTTCTATCATGCCATCAATCTTTCAATTTCGTCAGCCTCAACGGGAATTCCAGCCATCAGGTTAATGGGTTCCTCGGCAACCATAATATCATTTTCCAAACGAATACCAATTGATTCATCAGGAATATAAATCCCGGGTTCGCAGGTCATAACCATGCCGCTTTCAAAAATAACCTGGCGGGAGCCTACATCATGTACATCCAGACCCATAAAATGACCGGTTCCGTGCATATAATACCTGAAATATGCAGGTGTATCGGCGGTTTGGTTTTTAAAATCCACTTTGCTGATCAAACCTAAACCAACAAGTTCCTTTTCCATTATTTTACAAACCTCACCATGCCATTTTTCGATGGTTGTACCTGGTTTCAACATGGAAGTAGCAGCTTTCATAACGCTCAGAACTGCATCATACACTTGCCGCTGGCGTCGAGAAAATTTACCGTTAACCGGAATGGTGCGGGTCATATCAGCAGCATAGTTTCCATATTCGGCCCCCACATCCATCAACAACAAATCACCATCTTTACAGGTATTGGAATTGGTATTATAATGCAGAATACAAGCACTGGCTCCTGAAGCAATAATAGGCGGATAGGCGTGTCCGGTTCCCCCTTTACGGATAAATTCATGTGTATATTCAGCTTCAACTTCATATTCCAGAACTCCGGGTTTTACAAATTTAAGCACCCTGCGAAATCCTTCGTTGGTAAGGTTACAGGCTTTCTGAATCTGAACAATTTCTTCCGGTTCTTTTACCAGTCTTAATTCAGTAACCAAAGGAGCCAGGCGTTCGTAGGAATGTACAGGGAAATCCTGCAACATTTTAGATGCAAAACGGGCATCACGCGCAGGAACTTCAGTGATGAATTTTGTATATTCATTCTGGTTCAGATAAACAACCTGCACTCTCGACATCAGGTCGCGCAGGGTAATTTCAAAATCATCAAGCCATTTAACATTTTTAATGCCAGATACTTCGCGTACCTGATCCAACGTATATTTATGACCGTTCCATACAACCATCATGTCGTTGGTTCGCACGGTAAATACAATTTCGCGCATGCTCTCAACAGGATGATCAGGGCATAATGTAAGGATGCACTTTTCCTGGTCAAGGCCCGATAAATAAAACATATCTGAATTCTGCCTGAAACAAAAAGTCTGATCGCCTGATCGTGGCATCTCATCGTTGGAGTTCAGTATGGCAAGCGAACCGGGTTTAAGCTTCGCAACAAGCTTTGCACGGTTTCGGATATACATTTCTTTAGTAATACATTGGTAACGCATATTGCTGACAATTAGTTATTTAAAAAATAGAGTTGATGTTTTTATTAAAAAAAAGCATTATTTATACCTTGTGTTTGGAATTCAAATAGTAATGTTTATATATTTGTTCCTTTCGCGGGCAACCAAAAGTATGAATTATTTTCAATGCCGAATAAAGTGTTGCCGATAAATATCAAATCAACAATAGTATGGGCAATAAATTAATAACTTACTCATCCATTACCAAGAAAACTGTATTGGCCCTTGCCGGTCTCTTTTTAATTTCTTTCCTGGTAGTTCACCTGGCAATAAATCTCCTTCTTTTAAATAATGATGACGGAGCTGCTTTTACGGTGGCTGTAGAATTTATGACAACTAACCCCGTGATAAAAATCATGGAGATCGTTCTGATGAGCGGATTCGCAGTCCATATTATTCTCGGTGTTATTATTCAGATATATAACTGGATGGCACGCCCTGTAAGGTACAAGGTTGCAGCATACTCGGAACTGTCATTTTTCTCAAAATATATGATTCATACAGGGGCTATCATTTTCATTTTCCTTAGCATACATTTTACTAATTTTTATTTTGTGAAACTTGGTTTGGTGAGCCCTCCTGAAGGAGTTGGAAAGGAAGATTTTTACCAGATGGCCACCTTGCTTTTCGCAGATAAGTTTTATGCCGTTTTGTATGCAGTGCTTATGATATTCCTGGGCTTTCACCTGCACCACGCTTTCCAGTCGGCATTTCATACGTTGGGAATAAATCACACCAAATACACTCCTGTTATTAAAGCATTAGGTACAATCTATTCAATTGTGATTCCGCTGGGATTTGCAAGCATTCCCTTGTTTTTTATATTCGTAAAGTAACAGGCATTTCAAATGGCTGATGGTCAGCTCATAAAAGTATAAATTGTATGGCAGAACTTAATTCAAAAATACCACAAGGGCCCGTTGAAAAAAAATGGAGCAATTACAAGGAGCATAGTGCACTTGTAAACCCTTCGAACAAAAGGAAACTCGATATTATTGTAGTTGGTACCGGGCTTGCAGGGGCATCAGCGGCAGCATCTCTGGGAGCATTAGGATTTAAGGTAAAAGCTTTCTGTTACCAGGATAGCCCACGTCGCGCTCATAGTATTGCTGCCCAGGGTGGTATCAATGCTTCAAAAAATTATCAGAATGACGGCGACAGTGATTATAGATTGTTTTACGATACCATTAAAGGAGGCGATTACCGTTCCCGCGAAGGCAATGTATATCGCCTGGCCGAAGTGAGTGGCAACATCATTGATCAGTCAGTAGCACTCGGCGTTCCTTTTGCACGTGAGTATAGCGGAATGCTTGACAACCGTTCGTTTGGCGGCGCCCAGGTTTCGCGTACGTTTTATGCACGCGGGCAAACGGGGCAGCAACTGTTGCTTGGCGCATACAGTGCAATGAGCAGGCAGATAAGCCTTGGAAATGTTGAATCGTTTATCCGGCAGGAAATGCAGGATGTAGTACTTATTGACGGAAGAGCCCGGGGAATTATAACCCGCGATCTTGTTACCGGTGAAATTATACGACATTCGGCCCATGCAGTTGTGCTGGCCACCGGTGGTTACGGAAATGTTTTCTTCCTGTCAACTAATGCCATGGGCAGCAATGCTACTGCAATATGGAAAGCATACAAAAAAGGCGCTTGTTTCGCGAACCCATGCTTTACACAAATACATCCGACCTGCATTCCGGTTCATGGCGATTTCCAATCGAAACTGACGTTGATGAGCGAAAGTTTGCGTAACGATGGCCGAATCTGGGTTCCGAAGCGTAAAGAAGATGTAGAAGCACTTCGCAATAAAAAAATAACGCCTAAAGATATTACCAAAGAAAACCGCGATTACTTTCTCGAACGCCGTTACCCGGCTTTCGGGAACCTGGTTCCGCGTGATGTTGCTTCGCGTGCTGCCAAGGAACGTTGCGATGCAGGCTTTGGTGTTGGTGAAACAGGTCTGGCTGTATTCCTCGACTTTGCCGATGCTATCAACCGATTGGGTCGTCATGTTATTGAGGAACGTTACGGCAATTTATTCCAGATGTATCAAAAGATTGCGGACGAAAATCCATATGAAACTCCAATGATGATATATCCCGCAGTTCATTATACCATGGGCGGGCTTTGGGTTGATTACGACCTGATGTCAACTGTTCCCGGATTGTTTGTTGCCGGCGAGGCCAATTTCTCCGACCATGGAGCAAACAGGCTGGGTGCTTCCGCTTTAATGCAAGGCCTTGCTGACGGGTATTTTGTTATTCCATATACTATGCAGAATTACCTGGCAGACCAGATTAATGTTCCGCGTTTTAATACCAATCTGCCTGAATTTGATGAATCGGAGAAACAGGTAAAGGCACGCTTGCAGAAGCTTTTTGATGTAAAAGGAACCAAAACTGTGGATCAGTTCCATCGTCAGTTAGGTAAAATAATGTGGGAATACGTAGGCATGGCTCGCAATAAGGAAGGGCTGCAGAAAGCAATTACATTAATACGTGAAGAAAGAGCGGAGTTCTGGAAAGATGTAAAAATTCCAGGCGAAAATAATGAAGTAAATCCTGAACTTGAAAAAGCAGGGCGTGTTGCCGATTTCCTTGAACTCGGAGAACTGATGGCCATGGATGCACTGAACAGGGAGGAATCATGTGGCGGTCATTTCCGTGAGGAATACCAGACACCTGAAGGAGAAGCTTTACGAAATGATGATGAATTTATGTATGTGGCTGCCTGGGAGTATACAGGCGATGGTAAGGAACCGTTATTGAACAAGGAACCGTTGAAATATGAGGCAATTGAGGTGAAGCAGAGGAATTATAAGTAAATTCTTAATTAATTTAACCTATCCGGAAAAAGCCAGAACTAAAAAAAGTTGAATAATGAATGTCGAACAAGGAATATCAAATAATGAAGTAAAAAAGCCAGGTGGACAAATATAATGTGGAAATCTAAAATCAATTTAAAGGTTTTTAACTTCTTCCTTCATGATTCTTTGTTCAATATTCGACATTTTAAGACCTTATTTAAAATATTCTGACAAAAAATACAAGAATATTATTTTAAGGCAATAATGTAAAAACAAATAAAACCAAGGATAAGAGGTTTCGATTTAAAGATAAAATCACAATACATTCACCACCCTAAATCCCAACCCCCAACCCCTAAACCCTTTTAAAATGGATTTTACACTCAAAATATGGCGTCAGAAGAATGCCAAAGCCAAGGGCAAATTTGTTACCTATAAAGTAAACCAAATAAGCGACAGCTCTTCGTTTCTCGAAATGCTTGATGTGCTTAACGAACAACAGGTTATTAAAGGCGAAGATCCCATAGTGTTCGATCATGATTGCCGCGAAGGGATTTGTGGTTCATGTAGCTTATATATCAATGGACGTCCGCACGGACCTGATGATGCCATTACCACTTGCCAGCTTCATATGCGTAAGTTTAAAGATGGCGACACCATTGTTATTGAACCTTGGCGCGCCAAAGCATTTCCTGTAATCCGCGATTTAATGGTCGACCGTCAGGCTTTCGATAAAATCATCCAGGCAGGTGGATTTATTTCGGCTAATACCGGTGGAGTGCCCGATGCCAATGCTATTCTGATTCCGAAGGATACAGTAGAAACATCCATGGATGCAGCAGCATGCATTGGTTGTGGTGCTTGCGTGGCAGCCTGTAAAAATGCATCGGCTATGTTGTTTGTTGCAGCAAAGGTTTCGCACCTGGCATTGTTACCACAAGGCAAAGTTGAAGCTACCCGCAGGGTACAGGCAATGGTTGCCAAAATGGACGAACTTGGATTTGGCAATTGCACCAATACCGGTGCTTGTGAAGCCGAATGTCCGAAGGAAATTTCAATTGATAATATTTCAAGGATGAACCGCGAGTTCCTGAAAGCAAAAATTGGAACACCGAAAGAAAGAAGTTAAAGAAAGTCGATTTTAATTCGCTTTCTTAACTATTGTTGCACTTTTAGTAGATTTAGATTTTCATGTTTCATGAAATTAAAAAAATATTGTTTTTACCTGATTTTTAACTTTTAATTATAAATGATTAAGCATTCTATTCCAAATGAAAAAGCAACTTCTGACAGTTATTCTGCTCACAGGGATTCTAGTAATTACTCATGCAGAGAAAGCTCCGATAAAATTCGGACAAATTAGTAAAGCTGACCTTCTTAACAACGTGTATGCCCCTGATACCAGCGCCCCTGCTGTTGTATTATGCGATTACGGTTATTTTACCGATAGCCGTTTCCAAACAATAAGGACACTACGGATTAAGATCCTCAAAAAAGAAGGATACGATTGGGCCAACCAGACTTTCAGCTCTGATTCAAAAACAAGCATTAAAGGAATAACCTACAATCTTGTTGATAATGAAATTGAGGAAACGAAGTTGAAAAACGAATCCATTTTTAAAACCAGGGTAACCGACGATATTTATGAGATGCGGGTTGCCATGCCAAATGTAAAAGTCGGATCAATTATTGACATACAATTCATGTATACAGGAATCCCCTCTGAGTGGGATTTTCAGCAGGAAATCCCTGTGCTACATAGCGAACTGATACTTGAGCCAAGTACATATGTAACTTTTAGTAAAAACTTTTTCGGATATATCGGACTTACTTCCGCTACTAATGGCAAATGGATAGCTGATAATGTACCGGCTTTTAAACCGGAGCCGTATATGACTTCATCAAAAAATTACAGGTCACGGTTAGAATTCGACTATGAAACAATTTCGTTCCCGGGATACTACCGCTCGTATACAACTACATGGGATGCTGTGCGCGAGTTACTATACAGCAGCACGTACTTTGGTACTGTTTTAAATGCTGACGGATATCTTAAATCAGTAGCAAAAGATATTAAGGCCCGCAGCACCAATCAGGAAGAAATGATAAAAATGGCATACGATTATGTTAAAAAGATCAAGTGGGATAAAACCGACAGGCTATTTACTGATAAAACGAGCTTAAACAGTTCCTTTAAAGAAGGGAAAGGCAATTCTGCTGAAGTAAACATGGCTTTGGTTCAACTCCTGCGCAGATTGGATTTGAATGCCGACCCGGTAGTTATGAGTACACGAAGCAATGGCCGGCTGTCCTTTATAAAGCCTAGTTTTAATAAACTAAACTATGTGATTGCAGCAATATTTACCGAAAATGACACATTGCTTCTTGATGCCACTGAAACAAAGTGTCCTTACTTTCTGCTGCCTATGCGTGCATTAAACGGTCAAGCCCAGCTTATGAATAAGGACAGGACCGGATGGATACAACTCACTGCAAAAAAGAAAGACAAACAAATTATCGTTTATGCGATGACAATTGGGGATGACCTTGGGCTAAAAGGTAAAATCAGTTATTCAAAAGGCGATTATGCAGCACTCGACTTCCGTAATGCTTATGAAAGTTTTAACAGTGACGACGAATACATCACCAGTTTTAAAGAAGGCAAAAAAGGGCTGAAAGTGATTTCGCACAAAATCGACAACCTCGATAGTTTGTACATGCCTGTTAACGAGGAATTTGAAGTATCAATTAACAATATTGTAAGCGACATTGATGGAGATTTGTATATCAGCCCTCTTTTGTATGATCAAATCAAGGAGAATCCGTTTAAAGTAAGCGAAAGGAAATATCCTATTGATTATGGATATGCACGTGATAAAATGATAATTGTAAATTATACTATTCCCCAAGGTTATACTGTTTCAAACCTTCCGACAACTACTAACATGAAATTACCTGATAATGCTGGTTCATTCACTTGTAAGGCTGGTGTTGTTGCCGATAAGATAACAATTCAATATAAACTGAGTATCAATAAACCTTTGATTTTACAAACTGAATATCCCGATCTCCGCGAATTCTACAACCAGGTTGTTGCCAAACAAGCTGAACCTATTGTGTTGAAAAAGAATTAACACATAGTTTTATATTTACAAATCAATATCTAAATCACGGATACACGACTTCTTACTAATACTTATTATGAAACATAACTTCCTGATACTCTCCTGTCTGCTCACACTTTTTATTGGAATTTCAGAATATACATTTGCCGGTGACGAAATAAAATATCGCGTCGCCGATATTCCTAAAGCATTGTTAAAAGATGCAAAGGCGGTTGTGCGTAGCGAGAACATACAGGTTAAAATAATTTCGGATGCAAAACTGGTTCAGAAGGTTTTTTATGCCATTACTATTCTAAATAAAAATGGAGCTTCCAATGCTAATTTCATGCATCCATATACCTCCGATATGAAGGTGAGTAGTATTAAAGCCAAGATGTACGATGAATCCGGTGAAGAAATAAAAAAGAAAGGTGGATTTGATATCCTTGACTATGCCATGATCTCGGAAGGAACTACGTATGCCGATCACAGGATTAAAGCAATTTTACCTGAAAACCTAGTATATCCATATACCATTGAATATACCTACGATGTTACATTTTCTGATGTTATTCAGTTCCCCGGATGGCATCCTGTTGAAGATTTCAATGTAGCTATAGAGAAATCAAAATATACTCTAATGGTTTCAAAACAATCAAATTGCAGGTATTACGAGAAGAATATCACCTCAAAAATGGAAGCTCAGAAAACAGATGAGTTTGACATATATAATTGGGAAGTAAATAATTTGCCTGCTTTAGCCGACGAAAATTTTTGTCCTGCGCTGGCTGATATTTCACCGGTGGTATTAATTGCACCTACCAGGGTGAAAGTTGAAGGTTACGCAGGCAATTTTGATACATGGAAAGGTTTTGGATTGTGGATCAGCCAGTTAAATAAGGACAGAAATAACCTGGATGATGAAACCAAAGTTAAAATCCAAAAAATGGTTGCAGGTATTACTGATGAACGTGCCAAAATTAAAATGCTTTATGAATATATGCAGAATAAAACCCGATATGTAAGCATTCAGGTTGGGATAGGCGGGTTTCAGCCTTTTGATGCGGAAACAGTTAACCGGCTTTCGTATGGCGACTGCAAAGCATTATCAAATTACATGAAATCCATCCTCGAAGTAGCCGGAATTCCTTCACGATACACTCTTGTTCAGGCGGGTGATGAAAATCCAACTATACATTCCGAATTTCCTTCTAACCAATTTAATCATGCAATACTTTGTGTTCCGATGGAAAAAGATACGGTATGGCTCGAATGCACCAGCCAGCGGAATCCTTTTAATTATATTGGTACTTTCACTGCCGACCGCAATGTCCTGGTTGTTGATGAAAATGGAGGCACACTTATAAAGACGCCTTCATTAAAAGCTGAATCCGACCTCGAATCACGCAAAGTGAACTTTAAGCTTGATCCCTCGGGAAGTGGCTCTGCTGATGTAAAAACCCTTTACCACGGAGCAACTTATGATAACTATGCTCAAATCCTTGGCAGCGATCAGGCCGACCGCAGAAAGCTGGTAACCAGGAAAATTCACATTCCTAATTTCGAACTCGACAACTTTAATATCCAGGAAACAAAATCTGAAAATCCATTCGTTACTGAAACCCTCAATCTGAGTATTACCAATTACTGCACTAAAATTGGTGACAAACTGATGCTATGCCTCAACATGATGAATAAGCTGAGCGAATCTCCTTTCCAGTCTGCCGAACGTAAATCATCCGTCTCTTTCAAATGGCCGGTTAATGAAATGGATACAGTAACTTATACTCTGCCGCAGGGATATACACTGGAGAAAATGCCTGCACCTACGAGCCTTCATTCCGATTTCGGGCAATATACTACTGAAGTCACAAAATCGGGATCGCAATTGCAATATGTGCGCAGTTTTATGGTATACAAAGGCGAATACCCGGTTGAACGCTACGATGATATTGTAAATTTCTTTGAAAAGGTTGTTACCGCGGATGAAAATAAAGTGCTGCTGACAAAAGTGCTGTAAAGTCAGGGTATCATTTGCTGAAAACTGACTTTTACTCCATGAATAAGGTTACAAAAAAATCTTACCTTTGGCAGGAAGTTTTTCCATCTGACAACGCATGAAATTTAGTGATATTATAGGGCAGGAGCCTTTGAAGCAACGACTTAAACGCACCGTTCTCGATAACCGGGTCAGTCATGCCCAGCTTTTTCTGGGGCCTGAAGGATCAGGTAAACTGGCGCTTGCCTTAGCTTATGCCCAATATATAAATTGCCGTAACCGCACTCCGGAGGATTCGTGCGGCGAATGTCCATCATGTAAAAAATATACCAAGCTTATTCATCCTGACCTTCATTTTATTTATCCAATCAACAAAACAAAGGATGTTGATGATAAAAAGATTTTCAGCAAGGACTTTATTGTGCCCTGGCGCGAATTCCTGCAACAGAATAATTACTACGTTTCCCTGCCCGACTGGTACGAGAAAATAGGAATTGAAAAGAAACAGGGATTTATTAATGCCGAAGATGCCGATGGCATTAACCGTACACTCGCCTACAAAGCCTACGAGGCGGAGTATAAGGTGATGATTATCTGGATGGTTGAAAAAATGAATATCCAATCGGCCAATAAATTGCTTA
>CAJDUB010000005.1_pt1 | contig 21589 bp, 19 predicted proteins | sample 7390251 | NCBI WGS metagenome assembly CAJDUB01 (sample SAMEA7055665, study PRJEB34461) | soil metagenome | biome: terrestrial ecosystem; feature: Peninsula; material: soil | place: Antarctica | collected 2016
ACATGCATTTACCCTGTTGCCTGATAAAGCAAATGCAAGGCTAAGCGCAAGCAGAAAAACTGTTTTTTTCATATTGAAGAATTGCTTGGTAAGTGATAATTTAAGTGTGAAGAAAAAAATTTTGAAAGGCCAAAAATAGTGTAAAAGGTTGATACAAAACTAATGGAATGCATCTATTTTCATAAAATATGAAATTGGACCCAACCGTAGATACAGAAATTGACAATCAGATGTGAAAAGTATTGGAATCCCGGTATACTGAGATTGTATAACCCAAGGAGACCTGGATGGCAAGGAGAAAAATATGGGAATCAAAAATGTTTTACCGAATTAAATTCCCGTTTAAAAATAGAAACCTCGTTAGGGTATACAGAAAACAAGAAATACGCATATTACTACAAAACTCCACGATTTTCTATGCACTCCATGCCTCCGGGGTAAAAAAAACGAACAGGAAAAACACATTTATTCGATCATCCCAACACCAACAGTTTCGTTTGTGCCTTCATCAATAAAAATAACTGCACCGGTAATGCGGTTCTTTTTGTATGAATCAAAAAATAATGGTTTTGTTGTACGGATAGAAATACGTGCTATATCGTTCATTCTCACCTCAGTATCATCGGTAATTTGTCCGAGTGTATTCACGTTTACTTTGTAATGAACTTCTTTAACGAGGCAGCGCACATCGCGCGTAGTGTGCTTGAGCGCATATTTACCATCAATTTGTAATGGCCGCGTACTCATCCAGCAAACCATCATAGTAATGTCCTGGCTTACTTGAGGAAGATTATCCTCTTTAACAATCATATCACCGCGACTGATATCAATATCATCGGCTAGTTGCATAGTAACTGACATGGGCGGAAATGCCTGCTCTAACTGCCGATTCTCTAATTCAATGGATTTTATTGTTGAATGGTGACCTCCGGGAAGTATCATTACTTTATCTCCGGTTTTAAAAATACCGCCATCCACACGGCCTGCATAGCCACGGAAATCATGGTATTCATCGGAAATAGGCCTTATAACATATTGTACCGGGAAACGCGCATCGGTAAGGTTGTAATCGTGGTCGATAGGCAAGGTTTCGAGTACATCGAGCAACGTACCATTATTATACCAGTTCATATTGGTTGAAGGCTCAACCACATTATCGCCATGCAAAGCGCTGATTGGCACAAAACGAAAGTCTTTAACTCCAAGTTTCAAAGCGAAAGCAACAAATTTTTCCTGTATTTCATTATAAACCTCTTCGCTGTACCCAACCAGATCCATTTTATTGATACAGATCAATATGTGAGGTATCTGCAAAAGAGTAGCAATATAAGTATGCCGGTACGTTTGTTCGGTAACGCCGTTACGTGCATCAATAATTATGAGCGCTGCGTTAGCTGTGGATGCGCCGGTTACCATATTTCGTGTGTACTGAATATGGCCGGGAGTATCGGCAATAATAAACTTACGTTTAGGAGTTGCAAAATAACGGTAAGCTACGTCAATAGTAATTCCCTGTTCACGTTCGGCACGTAATCCATCAGTTACCAAAGCTAGATTAATGTGTTCATTGCCACGTTGTATGCTTGCCCGTTTTACAGCTTCAAGCTGATCTTCAAAAATTGATTTGCTGTCGTACAAAAGCCTGCCGATAAGCGTACTCTTGCCATCATCAACACTTCCGGCTGTTGTAAATCGCAACAGCTCCATATTCAGATATCCTTTGGATGAAAATTCAGTCATTTATTTTGTGCTTAGTGTTCGGTGCTTAGTGCGTGGAACCAAGTTTATGTGTTTTTAAATATATTTGAGTAGCACTTCGCTCCTCTCCAATTCTCCGTTTCTCCCCTTCCCTTTGTCTCCCCCTCGCCTTGTCCTCAAATTCTTCCCGTACTTCTAAAAATACCCTTCCTTCTTCCTGTCTTCCATCGCAGCTTCGCTCCGCATATCGTCCGCACGGCTTCCACGTTCAGTAACCCGGGTAGCAGCAATTTCATCAATTATCTCCTCCAGTGAATTAGCTGTTGAAAGGTTCAGACCGGTACATGAAACATCGCCAATGGTCCGGCAACGTACAACTTTTATTTCTATTTTTTCGCTTGGTTTCAGTTTCATAAACGGGGCATTGGCAAGCCAGGCACCATCGCGCATGAAAACTTCACGTTTATGAGTGAAATAAATGCTTGGTAAAGGAATATTCTCTTTGTAGATGTATTGCCACACATCCATTTCGGTCCAGTTGCTGATAGGAAATACTCTGAAATGCTCACCTATACGTTTGCGGCCATTGAAAATATTCCATAATTCAGGGCGTTGGTTTTTGGGATCCCATTGTCCGAACTCATCGCGATGGGAGAAAAAACGTTCTTTGGCACGTGCTTTTTCTTCATCACGACGTCCGCCGCCCATGGCAGCATCAAATTTATATTTTTCGATGGTATCGAGTAAAGTAACAGTCTGCAGCAAATTGCGACTGGCGCTATAGCCTTTTTCTTCAACTACACGGCCGGTATCAATTGATTCCTGAACCGAACCTACTACTAATTGTACACCAAGTTCTTTAACCAGGTTATCGCGGTATTCGATGGCTTCCAGGAAATTATGCCCGGTATCTATATGAAGCAACGGGAACGGGATTTTTGCCGGCCAGAATGCTTTCTTTGCAAGGTATGTCATTACAATGCTATCCTTGCCTCCCGAAAAAAGTATTGCAGGGCGTTCGAACTGGGCTGCTACCTCGCGTATCACGAATATGGATTCGCTTTCCAGTTCGTCAAGGTGTGAAAGATTGTAGTTGGTCATGCTTATAATATATTGGTATTAAATTAATTACAGAAAATGGAATTGATTTATTAATTAACAAAATCTCAGAAAAAGGGTTCAAAATGAAAGGAGAAGAACTTCCTCTCTTCTGCCTTATACTGAAATTATTATGGTGTGCAAAAGTACGGTTTATCTTGTTAACTTCGTGCAGGTTGAGCCGAAAAAGGGAATTATTGGTTACTCTGCATTCGCTGAAAAGAGATTTTAAAATACGCAATTAGTAAACCTTGGTAATGTGCCGGTTAGTCTGATATTTGGTTTATGAAAAGAAGAATAATTAAAAATGGACAAGGCTTAACCAATCAACAATATAAAAATGCAGGCTGAAATATCGGGTTATGCGATTTGTATTTATCGGCCATAATAAGCCTTTTACTTCCAGTGCATGGTTTCGAAAATGTGCTGTATATCTGTTTTTACAAAGTCGATTACAGGTGCAAGTGAATCGTTATTAGGAATGGCATCAAAGTAAAGTGATCCCCGAAGCCAATGTGTTGTACTGTCAGTAAGATAAAACTGGTACGGTGATGCAGCACCCATTCCGTTAATTTCGTAAACCAGGCCATATAGTTTACGATTTGGATCGTTGATAACAATATTTCTTATTCCACTGGCTTTTGCCATGTGTTTAAGAGCGAGTGTGCGGGTGTCTTCTGTGTATTTAACCAGGCTGTTTTTATCACTTAACGGCTTGTAACTGATATGCATACGACCATGAAAAACAGGCATTTCGATATTAATCCAGTTTTTTTCTTCGGGCGAAAGCGGGTCATTTGTAATCCGTGCATACGCAGGATATTCGAACGTATAGGGATAAATTGAATCGAGAAGTATGTATTTCCTTTCGGGGAGAGCGATACGGAAATACCCACGTGGTTTTGGAGTGTATTCGTTGTTGCACGAGGGCATTATAATGATGCCGGTCATCATTACTACAAATAAAATAACCACTGGAATTGATTTGAGATATTTTGCTGCGAATGACGTTTTTTTATGAAGTGACATTTTAAATATTTATGAGTTTTAAACGAAGTGCATGGCTGTTTATTGCTACTTAAAATGCACTTCCGGGAATTGAAAACGAGGACGAAGCAATTTTATCGCAAGCATTTTTATTCTTCTGACTTAATTGGAATCCTTATTATTTACAGATGGAGAAGTGATTTTAACTTTTTTGATCCTGCGTTTATCGGAGGATTCAACACGAAATGCAAATTCGCCAAGCGAAAAAGTTTCACCAGTTGCAGGTATTTTCCCGGCAAGTTCGAGTACCAGTCCTGCCAGTGATTCGCTTTCCCCCTTAGCCTCGTCAAAAATACGATCGTCGATTCCCAAAACGCGGCACATATCGTTGATGGTAGTTTTCCCTTCGAAAACATAGGTCTGATCATCAATCTTCGAAAAGAAAGTGTTGTCTGCTTCTATATCGAATTCATCGTTTATCTCACCAACAATTTCTTCTATAATGTCTTCGAGGGTAATAATTCCTGATGTTCCACCGTATTCGTCGACCACCACTGCCATATGAATTTTTTTCTCCTGGAACTCCTGCATCAGGTCGTTGATGGGTTTGTTTTCAGGTATGAAAAAAGGCGGACGAACCAGCGTCTTCCAATTAAAAGAATCTTCTTCTGACAAGTGTGGAAGTAAGTCCTTGATATACAAAATGCCGGTAATTGTATCAGGTGTATCGGTATAAACCGGTATCCGTGAATAGCCCGACTCGATAATTATCTTTTGAACTTTATTGAAAGGCAGTGAGTCTTCAATGGCAGTAAGATCGACCCTCGGGCTCATTATTTCACGGGCATTTATATCGCCGAAACGGGTTATGCTCTTCATGATCTTGCGATCTTCGTCATCTACTTTCCCATCCGCAGTAATATCAATGGCATTCGAAATGTCGTCGAGCGTAATGTTGTGGTATTTGTGCCCATATCGTTTGTCAATAAACCTTGTTGAACTCACAAGCAACAGGCTGAAAGGATACAATACTTTTTGTACTATAATCAACGGTGTGGATAGAAATGACGCAATTTTCACCGGTTTGCGAGTTGCCAGCACTTTAGGTATAATTTCACCCAACAGCAGCAACACTGAAGTGATAATTATTACCTGAAACAGAAACCCAAGGAGTGGATTTGAAGAAAAATCGAGATAGTGGTTAACCAGGAATGCGGATAATATTACGATACCAACGTTTACCAGGTTATTTGCTATCAGAATGGTTGCCAATAATAATTTGGAATTTTCAAGCAAATAAACGATCCTTTTATTGGTATGAGTTTTCGATGATCGGATCTCATTCAGCTGAGAGGGCGATAACGAAAAGAATGCTGTTTCGGAAGCCGAAGCCCCGGCAGAGCAGAATAACAACACAATTAAAGTTAGTAATCCGGCAATGAGGCCGGCTGAAGAAGCCAGATCAGTTGAATTCAGATCTAATAAAATAAATGCGTGAAACGCATCAGGAAGTGGGTCGGCCACGGTTTGAAGTAATTGATTTTAAGATGCAAAGATAATAAAAGCATAAAATAAACGAGCGAACACTGTTCGCCCGCCTTGTATTACCCATAAATTAATTTAAAATGGAAGATCATCATGATCATTCTGTTGAGCCAAAGGTTCGGTAATTGGCGGAACAACAGGCTGGGCCGGATGAGCAACCGGGTCGGCTGACTGTGGCTGACTGGTGCTTTCGTTGCTTCCTTCTTTACGGCTACCTAATAATACAAGGTTATCTGCTTGAACCTCAGTGATATATTTTTTTGTTCCGTCCTTACCATCAAAAGAGCGGGTTCGGATTTTGCCTTCGAGATATACCTGGCTGCCTTTACGAAGGTACTGTTCTGCAATTTCAGCCAGGCCACGCCACATTACAATATTGTGCCATTCGGTATGCTGAACTTCATTGCCTTCCCTATCACGCGAATACTCTGTGGTAGCCAGCGAAAACGCAGCTTTTTTATACGTGTCAAATGTTTGAACTTCAGGATCCTTGCCCAGGTTCCCTACCAGAATTACTTTGTTGATTCCTCGTGCCATAATTATTGGATTAAGAATTTATTATTTATACAAATGTAATTAAAAATGATACTATTATTGAGGGTGTTGATAAATAAAGGGGGAAACTAAATAGGAATAGTATGGTCCATAAGCAAGATGAAACTTTTCAGGACTTTTATTAAAATGAGTTCTCGGCAAAGGCTAACTTGAACGCAACCCAGTACCAGAGGCTGAAAATCATTTACCTTTGCACAAATTTTAAATATGCCTTTACAGGAAATAGAAATTATGTCACCCGTCGGCTCGTATGAGTCATTGATGGCTGCTATACAAGGCGGAGCAGGGTCGGTATATTTTGGAGTTGGCAAACTTAACATGCGTGCACGATCCAGCGTAAATTTTACACTCAACGATTTGGCAAAGATTACACGTATCTGCCGTCAGTTCAAGGTGAAGAGTTACCTTACGATAAACACGGTTATTTTCGATAATGAAATAGAAGAAGTTCAGCGCACCATTGATGCCGCTAAAGCCAACGGTATTACTGCTATTATTGCTTCTGATCTTGCCGTGCTTGAATATGCAAAAGAACAAGAAGTTGAAATTCATATTTCAACCCAGTGTAATATTACCAATATTTCGGCAGTGAAATTCTATTCGCGTTATGCCGATGTTATGGTTACAGCCCGTGAACTTTCGCTTGACCAGGTTGCTGCAATCACACGCAAGATCAGGGAACAGGACATTCGCGGTCCGAAAGGTGAATTAATAAAAATAGAAGTGTTCGTTCACGGCGCATTATGCATGGCTGTGAGCGGCAAATGTTACCTCAGCCTTCATAATCATAACACCTCTGCCAACCGTGGCGCATGCCTGCAGGATTGCCGCCGATCGTATATTGTTAAAGATAAGGAAAGCGATACCGAGCTGGAGATTGACAATGAATACATTATGTCGCCCAAAGACCTGAAAACCATACAGTTGCTTGATAAGGTACTTGATGCCGGCATTTCTGTTTTAAAAATTGAAGGCCGCGGTCGTTCGCCTGAATATGTGAAAACCGTAACACGCTGTTACAGCGAGGCTGTGAGCGCTTATTTTAACGGTGAATTTACTCATGAAAACATTGAGCGTTGGGATAAAGAACTTGCAACTGTTTATAACCGTGGGTTTTGGGAAGGGTATTATATGGGCGGCAAGTTGGGTGAATGGTCGCCGGCGCATGGTTCATTGGCAACGACAAAGAAAATATACGTTGGCATGGTTGCCAATTATTTTGGGAAACTTGGCATCGCGCATATTCGCATGGATTCGCACGATATTTCGAATGGCGATACAATTGAAATTATCGGACCAACAACCGGAGTTTACGAAGCTTTGGTTTCGGGACTGGTTAAAAATGAACAACCCTGTGAAATAGCTGTTAAAGGGGATGATCCGACTTTCCCGGTTTCCAGAACCGTAAGAAGACGTGATAAAGTGTATAAAATTGTTTCAGCAAAATAAAGATACAAATTCCAAATCCCAAATTCCAAAAAGTAAATCCGATATCCGCAATCGCAAATCCGAAATTAAAATATGCTTACCAACCACCACACCCATAGCCTTTACTCCGATGGTTCATCGCAGCTGGAAGAATATATTTTAGCTGCCATCGAAAAAGGATTCAATCTGCTGGGATTTACGGAACATTCGCCTTTACCTTTCGAAAATACATTTTCATTTAAAGAGGGAAACAAAGAAGAATACATTACACTGATCCAAAGCCTGAAGCATAAGTATTCCGGACAAATTGCTGTATACTCTGCTATGGAGATGGATTATATACCTGAGATGTCCGAAAACTTTTCGAAAGTAAAAGGGGAATATAAACTGGATTACCTTATTGGATCGGTACATCTTGTAAAGCCTGAAAACAGTGACGAACTCTGGTTTACCGATGGCCCCGATTACAGAACGTATGACAAGGGGTTGAATGAATTGTTTGCAGGTGATATCCGCAAAGCGGTTACCACTTATTACAACCAGCTGAACGAAATGATAGAAAGTCAGCAATTTGATATTATCGGTCATTTTGATAAGATAAAAATGCACAACCGCGACCGGTTTTTCAAAGAAGATGAAAACTGGTACATGGCCTTGGTTAACGAAACCCTTTCATTAATCAAGGATCGGGATATTATTGTGGAGGTGAATACACGGGGCATTTACAAACGACGCTCAGAAACAACCTATCCGGGGCTGGATATTCTGAAACAGATTAAAGCCATGCATATTCCGGTAATGGTAAATTCCGATGCACATAAACCTCATGAACTGGATGGCGAATTTGATTGTGGATTTTCGCTGCTCAGAGAAGCCGGAATAGATGAAGTGGTTTATTTTAAGGGAAACGGATGGGGATTTGAAAGAATAAAATGATATTTTACCTTTCAGGATTTGAAATCCTGAACTCTACGGGTGCAGATTTCAAATCTGCACCGGCGGAATGAAATAATGAATATTTCTCGTCAGGATTATCCTACCAGGGTGGGATGAGATCGATTCGCTAAGTTGCAAATCCTGAACTCCCTGGGTGCGGATTACAAATCCGCATCAGCGTGGCAAATCCGCACCAGCTCGAGGATTTCAAATCCGCACCGACAGCTGAATAATTATCCTCTATTCAAAAATCCGTTTCATTCCTCTTTCGTCCAGTTTATTCAAAATTCCTGCAACATCTTTGAATTTGTTGTTCATAATCATAGCTGCGATAATATAAGGTTTGAAGCCTGCTTCCTTATACGTTTCGATGCGGTATCGCTCGAACACGCTTCCAGCAACTTCGCCTTCTTTACACGAAACTCCTGAAATATCGGCAGGCAGGCAATGCATATACAATGCTTTCCCGCCTTTGGTCAGTTTCATTTTTTCTTCGGTACATTCCCAGCTTTTAAAATTTGCGTTGTTAGCCAGGCATTCCTGCTCAAGGGATTTAAGACCGTCCTTATTGTTTGCATGTAGAAGCGGCGTGCGGCGCTGCATTACCGAAAAAGGCGCCCAGCTTTTCGGATACACTATATCAGCATCTTTGAAAGCTACATCCATACTGTTCACAACACGAAATTTACCGCCGGAAGCAACCGCGTTTTTATCAGCCAGATCCACAACATCAGGAATCAGAGAATACCCTTCAGGATAGGCAAGATCCACTTCCATTCCGAATCGGGTCATCAAACCAATGATGCCTTGCGGAACAGATAGCGGTTTACCATAACTTGGCGAATAAGCCCAGGTCATAGCGATCTTTTTGCCTTTCAGATTTTCGAGACCGCCATAAAAATCGGCAAGGTGCATCAGGTCAGCCATAGCTTGTGTGGGATGGTCGATATCGCACTGCAGGTTAACGATTCCCGGTCGTTGTGGCAAAACGCCGTTCTGAAACCCATCATCCAGCGCATGGCCGACTTCCTGCATATAGGTATGTCCTTCACCCAGGAACATATCGTCGCGGATACCAATAATATCCGTAAGGAAACTGATCATATTCGCCGTTTCGCGAACGGTTTCGCCATGGGCAATTTGCGAAGTGCTTTCATCCAAATCCTGAACTTCAAGCCCCAAAAGGTTGCATGCGGATGCAAACGAAAATCGGGTGCGGGTTGAGTTGTCCCTGAAATTGGAAACGGCCAGACCTGAGTCAAATACTTTCGTTGAAATATTATGATCACGCAGAAATTTTAACGCTTCGGCTACCAGAAGTGTTTGTTTGAGTTCGTCTTCGGTTTTTTCCCATGTCAGGAGGAAATCGTTGGAGTACAAGTTGGATTTAAGTTTCTTCAGCTCTTCGGTTATTTGGTTGATTGATTTCATTGGCGATTTATATGGTTAATGGAAAATAGTAAATGGAAAATGGACTGAGTTAGACCGGAGTTGAAAAACCGGAGTTAAATCAGGAAAGCATATGCTGCATAAAACGCGGCCGCAGTTTCCAGGTGATCAATTGGAACTTTTTCGTTTGGAGCATGGGCAAATATTTCGTTACCCGGGCCAAAGCCAATGATCGGGATGCCGTAATAGCCATTGATGGTAACTCCGTTTGTCGAAAAGGTCCATTTGTCAACGATGGGATCTTTACCGAAAAGTTCCTTATATGCTTGAACTCCTGTTGTAACAGCTTTGTGCTCAGCCGGAATTTTCCAGGTGGGATAATATTTTTCCATGCCGTATTTCAGGCCGGTGTAGGCAACCTCTTCATAATGCAGCACTTCCACTGTGGCATCCATATCTTTGATGATTTCCTGAATTTCGGCAACAGCTGATTCTTTGGTTTCGCCCCAGGTGAGCCTGCGGTCGAGGTGGAACTGTGCATAATCAGCTACTGCGCAAAGCGAAGGACTACCGGATTTTATTTCCGAGATAGTAACAGAGCCTTTCCCGAGAAATTCATCAGTTCCCAAACGATCATTCAGTTTTTTGATTTCGAGAGCGGCACGTGCAGCCATATAAATAGCATTTACGCCGCGTTCGGGTGCGCTGCCATGGCACGAAAGGCCTTTAAATCTGACTAAAATTTCCATCCTTCCGCGGTGGCCACGGTAAATATTAAGATTGGTGGGTTCGGTGCTGATGGCAAAATCGGGTCTGATGTTTTCCTCTTCCACCAGATATTTCCAGCAAAGCCCGTCGCAGTCTTCTTCCATTACACTGCCAACTACCAAAACAGTCAGATCACGATCGAAACCCATTTCTTTCAAAATTCTTCCACTTGTAACTGCTGCTGCCGGACCGCCTTTCTGATCCACGGTTCCGCGGCCAAAAACATAGCCGTCCTTTATTTCACCTCCGAAAGGATCGAAAGTCCAGTTTGCGGCATTTCCGACATCCACGGTATCCATGTGTCCATCGATGGCAAGTATGCGTTTACCGTTGCCGATGCGCCCGATTACATTTCCAAGACCGTCGATGCGCACTTCATCGAAACCGGCTTCTTCCATCTGGCGTTTCAGCTCCAGCTGAACATCTTTTTCATACATACTGGTCGATTTGATCTGAACCAGTTTCGAGAGATTTTGTGCGGTGTAGTCGCGGTATTTGTGTGAGAGTTCGTTGATTTTTTGATAAATATATTGCATGATAAGGGGTTAGGTTTTAGTTGTTGGGCTTTAGTGCCGAAAAACAATATTTGTGTATTTTGGGTAAAAATATTTTTATGATGGGTTAAAAATATCGAATAATGAACAAGGAATTATGAAGTCTGAATTTAAAGAATCTCGAAACTTTTTTCACGAATTTAATTCCCGGTAAACTTCATCATTCAGTATTCCCTGTTTGATATTCATTATTCATTTTTTAGTTTTGGCTTTTCAAAGGGATAGATTTGGAGGATTTCGTTCCCTATACCCTAACCTCCAATCCCTAAAACCTTCTTTTTAATTTCTTCAATACTTAACAAAACAACTTCAGCCGTTGCCGGTAACGAAAAAGAAGGTTCAAATTTATGATTTCCAACCGCCGAAACGGCATCTTTAATTGCCAGCCACACCGAAAACGCCAACATTAGCGGAGGTTCGCCCACGGCTTTACTTTTGCGGATACTGCCTTCGTTCGGATAACCGGAAAGAAGTTCGATGTTGAAGATTTCGGGTATATCATTCACCGTCGGGATTTTATAGGTATCCGGCGAATGGGTAAGTAAGTGTCCTTGTTTGTTCCACTTAATTTCTTCAGTCGTTACCCAGCCCACGCCTTGTATAAAACCGCCTTCTATCTGACCGATATCGATTTCTTCGTTCAATGAATCGCCGACATCGTGTAAAATATCGGTTCGTAAAAACTTGTATTCACCGGTAAATACATCCAATTCCACTTCGGAAACGGCCATTCCGTAAGCATAATAATAAAATGGATTGCCCTGGCCCGATTCTCGGTCGAAGTGGATTCCGGGTGTTTTGTAAAAACCGGTAGCACTAAGGCTGACTTGTTTCTGATAAGCCCGGTTTACAAGTTCATTAAACGGGATTTTAGTATCGGGATGCGAAGCGACAAAAATATAATTGTCAGCAAAGACAAGCTGGTGGGCTTCAATTTTGACGATATTCAATTTTAGCTTCAGTTCTTCAGCGGCAACTTCCGAAAGCCTGGTTTTCAGTTTTTCGATTGCATTTTTAACCGCCATTCCGTTCAGGTCGCTGCCTGAAGATGCAGCAGTAGCGGAAGTGTTTGGTACTTTCGAAGTATTGGTAACGCTTATTTTTATAAATTCAGCTGAAACACCAAATTCGGCGGTAGCAATTCCATGAATTTTAGTATTAAGACCTTGACCCATTTCGGTTCCGCCATGATTTACAGCGATAGTTCCGTCGGTGTAGATATGCACCAAAGCCCCGGCCTGGTTAAGGAAAGCAGTAGTAAATGAAATGCCGAATTTCACCGGAGTGAGGGAAATGCCTCGTTTTACAAATTCGTGATCCTGATTGAAAGTGGCATTTTTTTGCCTGCGTTGGTAATAGTTTGATGTTTCAATAAGCTTTTCATACATCAAATGCAAACGGTTGTTCGGAACACTTTCGCCGTAAGGTGTGATATTCCTTTCATCGATTCCATAGAAATTGAGTTTACGGATTTCTGCAGGATCTATTTTCAGGAAACGGGCAATTTTATCAATAGCCGTTTCAATAACAGCGATTCCCTGCGGTCCGCCAAAACCACGAAAAGCGGTATTCGACGGTAGGTTTGTTTTGTAGGCTTTACCAATAATTCTGGCATTGGGCAAATAATACGAGTTTTCTGCATGAAGTATCGCCCGCTCAAGGATAGCACGGCTGAGGTCAGTGGATGAACCGGCATCGCTGTTTAATTCAACGGAATACGCAAGTATTTCTCCGTTATCGTTAAATGCAATTTTATATTTCGATAGAAACCGGTGACGTTTGCCGGTAATTTTCTGGTCGTCATCGCGGAAAAGATGAATACCTACGGGCCTATGTGTAGCATTGGCAAGCAATGCGGACCAGGCAGCCACATGATTTCCCTGTGTTTCCTTTCCTCCGAAACCTCCGCCCATGCGTCGGACTTCAACTTCTATTTGATTCTTAGATACACCCAAAACTTCGGCAACAACGGCTTGTGTTTCGGCCGGATTCTGGCTCGAAGCATGAAGGAGCATTTCCTTACCTTCGCCAGGAACGGCAATAGCTGACTGAGTTTCGAGGTACCAATGCTCCTGTGCGCCGGTTTCCAATTCGCCCGAAATAATATGTGGAGCTGACTTAAAAACATCTTCCACGTTTCCACATTCTATGATGCGGGGAGTTGCAATCAGGTTGTCATTCTTAATGGCTTCCTGTAAAGTCAGAATAGCTTCCAATTCTTCAAACTCAATGCGGATAAGCCTTTCAGCGTTGATGGCGGCTTCCTCATTTTCGGCGGCAATCAGGACAATGGCCTGCCCGATAAAATTTACTTCGTCTTCGGCAAGGCAAGGCTCATCATGAATTACCGGCCCCATCTGGTTTACGCCGGGAATATCTTTATACGTCAGAATGGCGGCAATACCGTCGAGTTTCAAAGCTTTCTTTATATCAATCAGGCTGATGCGGGCATGTGCTACCGGACTGTAAACAACTCTTCCGACCAATTGCCTGCTGACTGCAATATCGTTTACATAAACCGATTGCCCGGTAACATGCTTAACAGCGCTGTCGTGTTTCAGGTTTGCCGTTTTCATAACCCGGCTGTTGAGGTTTCAGAATAAAATTTCAGCAAGAGATTGCCTGCAACAAGTTTGCGGTACTCAGCGCCGGAGCGGGCATCACTTATAGGTGAGAACTCATGCATAAGTATGTTCATGGCGTGTTCCGCCGTTGCTCTGGTCCAGGGCTTCCACAGCAGATAATGCTCTGTTTCGGCAGCACGCTTTGGCTGGTCGGCCATTCCACCGAAGGCAAGAATAATTTCCTTAACAAACCCATCTTCAAGTTGTAACGAAAACCCTCCGCTTACAGTTGAAATATCGAGGTCTTTGCGTTTCGAAACTTTGTAGGAACGGATGATAGTCCCTTCTGCCGGTTTAGGAATATGAACTGCAGTTATCAGCTCATTCGGACGAATGTTGGTTGATCTGTAGCCCTTTATAAATTCATCCATACGGATGATACGGTCGAAAGTAAGGGATTGTAATTTAATATGCGCTTTATATGCCAGCATTAACGGAAGTGTGTCACCTATGGGAGAAGCCGAGCCGATGTTCCCGCCAATTGTTGCCAGATTTCGGATTTGCAGTGATCCGAAAAGTTGCAGCATTTTGTGTAAAGCCGGAAGCTTTTCAGCAGAAAGGGATTTTAGTTTTTCAAGCGTAAGTCCGGAACCGATTTTGTAAACCTGTTGTTCTTCAACAAAATAATTCAGTTCAGTGACATCTGAAATATCAAGTAAATCGGTTAATGTTTCATGTTTTTTTGTCTGGCGTAAAGCTGTATCTGTTGCTCCGCCTATAATTGTCGCACCTGGGAATTTGCTTCTGAATGCCAGTGCATCCGCTAGCTTGAAAGGTTTATAATAATTCTGATCTGCTGTATGGATATCAAATGGTGATTTATTTTGGTTAATATCTTCAAGTAATCCGATAATTTTTGCTTCGTGAAGTTTAAATTTATCTGTATCAAAACAGGAACAGGCGTGCTCAGCAGCTTTAATGATGGGCTGATATCCTGTGCAGCGGCAAAGGTTACCGGTAAGTGCATCTTCAACTACTTCCTTTTCCGGATTATGATGGTTTTTATATAATCCAAACAAAGACATTACTATTCCCGGAGTGCAATATCCGCACTGGCTTCCGTTATGATTTACCATTTCCTGCTGCACCGGGTGAAGTACACCGGAATCGGCCAGGTTTTCGACCGTAATAAGCTGTTTGCCATGGATCATGGGAAGAAAAACCAAACAACTGTCGATGGTTTTATAAGTAAGTTTTCCGCTGCGATTTTCAGCTATCACCACTGTGCAAGCTCCACAATCGCCTTCGGCACAGCCTTCTTTTACGCCTTTGTGAAAAGGAAACGAGCGCAGGTAGTTGAGTACGGTGGTGGTAGGTTTTAATTCAGGATTTGCATTAAAACCGACCGAAACAATCCGGTCGTTTAATACAAACTGAATTTTATCGCGTGGCAAACTCATATTTTTTTAGGGTATTTTTCATGTCAATCATTTTGGCAATGATACTGATAGCAATTTCAGCAGGTGTTTCGGCCGCAAAAGGAATACCTATCGGCATATCGACACTTTGGAGTTTTGCTTCCGGAATATTATGGTTTAGTAGTGCATTTTTCCTGATTTCGGCAACTTTACGTTTGCTACCGATCATTCCAAGGTAGGCAAACTCATGCCTGATGCATGCCAGCAGAACCGTTTCGTCAAACTCGTGTTTATGTGTAACGATAGCGATGTATGTATTATTATCAAACCCCAGTGAATCAATAATTTGAATTAAATCGCCATTTTGTGTTTCAACATTGGGCATATTCCATTCGTCGAAAATACCTTCACGCTGATCGAAAACAAACGGGCGGAATCCCAAACCGACAGCATAACCGGCAAGGGCTTTGCCGATGTGTCCGCCACCGAAGATGTAGAGTTTTGGAAGGCATCCGATCGGCTCAAAATATATTTCCATACTTCCACCGCAGTGCATTTTCAAATCCTCTTCGAGGTGAAATTTTTTTGTCAAAGGTTCACCGGAGGCAATCATTTTTATGGCATCCTGTATCACCTGGTATTCAATGCTTCCGCCTCCGATTGTGCCTTTGATAGTTCCATCGTTGAACACCAGCATTTTAGATCCTGCTTTTCGTGGTGTAGAACCAGTAGTGCCGGTAACTAAGCACAATACCGCAGGAATTCCCTGTTCAATTACTGTTTTAAGATCGTTAAAAATTTCCTGCATTTTTATTTAAAATATCAGGCTAAATTATAAAAAAATGGCCGCCGCGTTAAGAATAGCCGTGTTTATTTTTTTAGGATGGAGAAGGTGTTCGTAAAAGTGAAGTGGTTTTATAGATCAGATTACAAATCTGAAACTCTTTGTGGTAGGATTGCAAATCCCGCCAGGCCTGCTGTTGTGGATTTATGTGCTGGTGCGGATTTGTAATCCGCACCAGGCGAGTTCAGGATTTGTAATCCTGATGATGCACGACTATAAATCAATACGCAAAAATCACATCAATTAAACCTTTACCTCCGGCATAATCAATTGCTGAACTATATTTGTAATGTTGCGGTTCGTTCACCCAACCCGCTCTCACAGGATTATCATGAATATAATCAATCTTTTGTTGAAGAAATTCAGCCGAATATACTTCTTTAGGCTCGTTTCCATCCTGCCAGAATTTATAAAACTCAATTTTCTTGTTATACCTCCCTGCAAATTCAAACCGGTCAAGTAACCACCTACGGCGACTTTCAGGTATTTCCTCAATCCTTTCAACAATTGCCTTGCTGGTAAACTTCTAAAAGTCCCTGAGAATATCTGATAAGGTAAATATACCACCCTCTTTAGCAGAGGCTATCAAATGCAAGTGATTGGTCATCAGGCACCAGGCATACACATCAAGTCCCTTTTCTTTTTGACAATATTTCAATGAATCCATTATAATGTTGCGATAATCTTCTCTTGTAAAAATATCTACCCAATCAACAACAGTCATGGTGAGGAAATATACAGAGCCTACTTCGAGTTTGCTACTTATTCCCATTTGAATCGTTTTTTTATTTTTTTTTAAATTATTAGTCAGATTACAAATCTGGAACTCCTGGTGACGGGATTACAAATCCCGTCAAGCCATATTCCACCACGCAAATCCCACCAGGCAAATCCCACCAAGCAAATCCCACCAAATCAAATTTAACCTGATTCAACATCATGCCTGCATGGCTGGTTTTCAAAACTTATCAGTTTTTAGATTAAGTCTGCTACGGATAACTGCAATTTCAGAAGGTATTGAATCGGAGAGACTATCAAGCAACTCATTTATTCTTCCGGCTTTGTATTTGTTATGAAGAAACTTTTCGGCAGACGAAATGATGTTTTCAACAAGTTTTTCCTTGTTCTGTTTCCCTTCCATATAGTATGCTACTTCATTATACCAGAGTAATACCGGCATATATACAGTTTTATCGATAGACTTTTGCTCAAGGTTCAACAGGTTATATCTTTTAGCAACTGACAAAAGACGGCTATACTTCTCAGCACTTAACAAAGCCTGTAGGTATGCGGTAAAGAACAAATGCCATCGTGTTTCAAATATTTCCTTTTTGTAAGCATCCAGAAATGTATTTGCATAACTCACTGCATTTTTTGCCATTTTGTTGTACACAAGTGTGCGGGTATAAAAACTGGCGAACCCTATTTTATTATAAAAACTATTGGTTTTCTTTAGCTCGGGAATCGATGAACTCATCACTTTGAGAGCCTTATCGTACTGGCCACTACGAAGTAAAACGCCGCAAAGATTTGCCAGGTAAAATAAGTAATCGCTGTTTTTTTGCCTGATGGATAAGTAACCAAATTTTTCGGCCAAAGCCAGCTCATTTAACTTGCTGTGCATCATAGCCCGGTTCGAATAATAATTAGCAAGGATCCGTTTCGAATAAAAAACCTCTGTTTTAAAAAGATTATCCAATTCGTCGTATACCACCCTCAGGTTTTCAAATTCCCGGTAGTTGTAATATAAAAACGTGAGCCTCACTGCTGCCCGGTACCGTGTATAACCATCAAGAGTTTCGTCGCTGAAGGTAGTTTGCAGAAAATTACTGTAATGAATAGGCTCTGCATCAAGGGTTTCGTGCTGGCGGATTATTTCCTCTGCCGCCTGGTTAAGGTTTACATTAATGGCCATGCTCCGCTGATAGGCAGATTCATATTTCAGCAAATAATTACTTATAGGCTTATAAAACCTGTTTCTCACTCTTATTAACAGATAATCTCTGAAATACTGTAGGAGCTCATAATACCGGAGGAAAAAATACTTTGAAGGATTGATGGTTTTTAGATATGACAGAATTGCCTTTTCCTCTTCCGGCGTAATGGCATCAATCATTACCTGTTTTTCAGCATGTGCCAGCCACTCATAAAATTTATCCACATCAGCTTTATCCAAAGCCTGTGTTATCCATGTTTTTATATAGGAGTATGATCGTTTATCTATTTCCGGATCATATTCGCGCGGTTTATCCGGATTATGACTGTTGTAGTGAATAGTATTCAGGATTTGCGTGTTTACGCCTTTGCTGAATTTCTGAATGCCAAGCAGATATTCAGCCTCATGAGGATATAGATGATTTGCAAAATCGCTGAAAGTTACCAGTTTGATCCGCATTGTGAATAATTTGGGATGAAATTACACCAAAAATTGATGGAAGCAAAGGTTTTGGTAATCCAATGCTGCCTTTTTTATATAGTAGCTCTAATATAAAGATGAGAGTTGGAGATACCAGTTACCCGGTATTCCAACTCTCATCACCAACCCCAATCAAATAAACCAAACTATCAATTAAAACAGTCCGAATAAAGAATTATTGAATAAAAATCCTTGTCTCGGTATTAAATACTTCTGATTTTTCAAACATCATAAAGTGGCCGCATTTAGGAACCATGATGAGTTTGCTGCCCTTGATTTTATCGGCACCGTTTTTGGCAATGTCAACCGTCCAGCCGGGATTCAAGTATCTGTTTGGAATAAGGTTATCATTTTCCCCGAAAAAGATTAGTGTAGGTACTTTAATATCCTGCAGGTAATCCAGCACTGGCTCATCAACCATTCCATAAACTGACTGTACAACTGCATAGCAATATGCGTTAAAATCCTTAGCTGTGCGCATGGCGATGCGGTCAGTAATCATAAAATCGGCATCCTTGGGAAGTTTGTAAAAATTTGTTGCCAGGTTGTTCTGAATGGCTTCGGGCGTTGTTAGGCGCACACCATCCAACGTCATAACATTTTTAAACCAGTTACGCTGCCCTTTGTTGAAAGGCTCAAATCCTGCTGGATCAACCAAAATTAATCCCTTTACAAGATCGGGATAAAGCAGACAGGTTGTAATCGAAATTTGCCCGCCCATGGAATGCCCGGCGAGGTAAACCTTTTCTAGCTTCAATTCTTTACATAGTTCTTTTAATATTCCGGCGTAAAACTTCATTTGCCCGCTATGTGGCTGTTTGCTTGATTTTCCGTAACCAGGCAAATCAATGGAAATGCAGCGGTAATTTGATTTGAGCGACTCAACATTTTTTGTCCATGCCTGTAAGTAACTACCCAGTCCATGAATAAAAATAATGGTATTTTCTGCTTTTCCGTCGTCAGTGTAAGCAATGTCGTAGCCACTTTCGGGCAGATGAACTTTTTTAACTTCATGACTATACTTCATTTCGTCCATGCTGTTCAGGTTCGTAATTGCTTTATAGGGTGTGCTGCAACCGCTCATGATCATCAAAATGATTGCCAGTCCTGAATATATTGATTTACGTATCATATCGATCTGATTTTACCGGTTAGAACATGAGCCATTTAAGTACCAGGAAGGTTGTCCATGGATTCACCGGACGTCCTTCAATATCTCCGTTTACTGAGCTGCCGTATGCGCTTTGTCTGCTGTCGTAGAAATCCCCCAGCATCAGGTACGCCCCATGTGCTTCGAGACTCATAAACGGTCCGAAATTATAAGCAATATTGCCGTTAATTTCCGTACCCACAACTGAGCCGCCACCCAACGGCTGAACGGTACTCAGTGCAAAGGCACCTCCGATTTTGGCACTCAGCCTGTTCGGAATTAATCCTTTCGAAGCATTTAAAGTGACACCCGTCATGCCATAACCCATATTTGAAATGTCCATGATGGCAGGCGTGTAGCGATTTATTACATTACCATGAGGCATAAGCAGGTATGAACCTGAACTTACAAAAATAGCGCCCGGAGCTCCATATTGATTGCCTGTAATCACCCCTGAATACTTTCCGTCGCTAAGTCCGTCAGCATCACCTGATGAATGAATTACATCCAGCGTAACAACATCATTAAGTGTTTGCCCATAGCGATAGGATGCGCGTACATTGGCTGCATAACCAAAAATATTTGTAGCACGATTCCATTCAGTTTTCGAAACCTCCTGGTTTTTCAATGTGTCGGCTTTCCCGAGGTTGAAATTCACAAACCCGGTTATCATCAATGGGTCAATCCAATGTTCAGTATTTCTACCGAAGTAAGTTCCCAGCCAGAAAATATCCGCTTTGTAGGGAACATTTCCGAAGTTGAACCGGTAAACCCCGTTATGTGCGGCAAGCATGCTGTTTAATCCCTGGCTGAGGATGGAAACTCCACCGGCTCCCGATGCCCTGTCGCGAAGGTAATAAGCTGAACCGCCTAATTTCCAGGTGCGGGTGATATCTTTTTCCCCGGTTAATTCAAGCAGGGAAACATCATCATTCAGTTGAATGTAGTTTTCATAGAGTTTGTAATACCCGGTTTTTAAACGGGCATAATCCCATTCTTTCCGTACTGAAATCCCAACACCGTCGGTTCCGAAATATGCCAGACGGTAGCCCGTTGTGGTCATTTTGTCAAAAAGCGTTTTATAGGGATTGTAGGGAGTATCAAAAATACGTTGTAGTCCCAGGTTGATAAATAGGCCTTTGGTAGGATTTAATTCCAGTTCAAGATTCTGGGTTTGCAGGTTGACCTGATCAGCAGAAAAACCTCCTCCGAAATTCCCACCAACCCCGTAAGCGGCATCGCCCCATGTCCAGTCGAGTTCGAAAGAGGCTCTCAGCGTTGCTTTCCCGTTAAACAGACTTGGCGAATAAATGAAAAACGGGATCAGGCGCTGCTCGATATAAGCACTTGTTTTCGTGTTGCTGGTTTTGGTTGTGTTTCCACCAAAAAGCCGTCCTACAACCTGACCTTTCAAAAAATCATTTTCAGGATAAATATTTGAGATTACTGCCTGGTTAATATAAAAAGCAAGAAACTGAAATTCTTTATTCGCTTTTTGAGGAATCTCTTTCGAAAAGTACTGATTGGTCGGAAGTTGAGCATTGACCGCTGTTGCAATCAAAATAAATGCTACTAAACCGGAAATTTTTTTCATCTGCCTGTTCTTTAAAGTTTGTATTTCAGATGCAATAAAACAAAAAAGGTCAGAATATAATGTGTTTGACAATATATCCTGACCATTTAATCCATGATGATTATTTTATAATTTTGATAAACTTCTGAACATTCATGGTTTTAAGAGCGCCGCCGCTTGAGCTTCCGAAACCGCCAGCGATTGTCGGAGGAGTTGCTGCTATAGCAGGAGCTGTCTGAACAACTTCGTATTGCATGGTGTAACCTTTTCCTGCAGCAGTAATTTCAAAAATACCTTCGCTGGTTACCGCTGTAGGTGTGCTCTGATTTAAAATAATAGTCCAGATGTTGCCTGTAGCAGGTTTTGTCTGTGCGTAGGTTCCTTCGTAGATGGTTTTTGCGCCAAGTGAAAATGATTCAACATGGTAGGTATTGTTTGCATTGAAATTGGCATAAATTGAATCTACCTTGAAATAAGTAGTTAACAAAACAGCCACATTTGTCTTTGATGAATACCATTCGCCTGTGATACCATCTTTAGTAGGAGAGTACACTGTAGTTTCATCACTTTTTTTGCAGGAGCTCAATCCGATTACAACTGCAACAAGAATAAAAATTAAATTTTTCATGGTTTTTCGGGGTTTATTTAAGTTAGAATGCTAAGTAA
>CAJDUB010000008.1_pt1 | contig 21388 bp, 19 predicted proteins | sample 7390251 | NCBI WGS metagenome assembly CAJDUB01 (sample SAMEA7055665, study PRJEB34461) | soil metagenome | biome: terrestrial ecosystem; feature: Peninsula; material: soil | place: Antarctica | collected 2016
TGCCGTATCCGAAGGAAAATGTTCGGCAAAAACGGAGCGGTAATAGTACTCTTCTTTCACTCTTGGAGGATTAACAGGGAAACGGTATTTCGCATTTGCGAGCTGCTCATCGGTTACCTGTGAAGATGTAAGTTCCTTGAGCGTATCAATCCAGTTGTAACCAACTCCATCGGAGAATTGTTCTTTCTGTCGCCACGCAATACTTTTGGGAAGGTAATCCTCGAAAGCTTTACGCAAAATCCACTTCTCCATTTTTCCATCTTTTGCCATTTTATCTTCAGGATTCAGCCTCATAGCAACATCCATAAATTCTTTGTCGAGGAACGGAACACGGCCTTCTACTCCCCAGGCTGCCAGAGATTTGTTGGCTCTGAGGCAATCATATAGATGCAGTTTCGATAATTTCCGCACTGTTTCCTCATGAAACGCCTTTGCATCCGGAGCTTTATGGAAATACAGGTATCCGCCGAATATCTCATCGGCACCTTCGCCCGAAAGCACCATTTTTATTCCCATCGATTTAATAACCCGCGATAACAGGTACATAGGAGTGGATGCCCGTATCGTAGTAACATCGTAGGTTTCGAGGTGATAAACCACATCGCGTAAAGCATCCAGCGCTTCCTGAATGGTGAATTCTATTTCGTGATGCACCGAACCTATATGGTCGGCCACAATTCGTGAAGCAGCCAGGTCGGGAGAGCCTTTAAGGCCGATGGCAAAGGAATGAAGTTGCGGCCACCAGGCTTCCTGCAGGTCGTGCGATTCGATACGACGGGCTGCATATTTTTTGGCAATGGCTGAAACAATGGATGAGTCGAGGCCACCGGAAAGCAATACTCCGTATGGAACGTCCGACATAAGCTGACGGTGGACTGCTTCCTCAAAAGAGGTACGCAGTTCGTGTATATCGCTCTGATTATCTTTAACATTCGAATAATCAGCCCAGTCGCGATTGTACCATTTACGCATTTTACCTTCTTTGCTGCAAAGATAATGTCCTGGTAAAAATTCCTCGATGCGGTTGCACACACCTTCGAGCGCTTTGAGCTCGGAAGCCACATAGAAATTACCAAATTTATCCCATCCCATATAAAGTGGTATAATCCCCATATGATCACGGGCAATCAGGTAACAATCGTTTTCGGAATCATACAATGCAAAGGCAAAAATTCCGTTCAGGTCTTCGATGAAATCAGGTCCTTTTTCACGGTACAAAGCAAGGATAACCTCACAATCGGAGAGTGTTTGAAACTCGTAGTTTTGCGCCAGGTTTTTACGGATATCCATATGGTTGTATATTTCGCCGTTAACGGATAAAATCAGCTTTCCATCTTTGCTTTTAAGTGGCTGTCCTCCCGACTGTGGGTCCACGATTGAAAGACGCTCATGAGCCAGAATGGCCTTTTCGCCACAATATATCCCCGACCAGTCCGGCCCGCGGTGACGGATTTTCTTCGACATTTCAAGTACCTGCAGCCGTAAATCCTGCGAAGCCGTTTTTAATTCAAAAACTCCTACAATTCCACACATAAAAATTATTTTTAATTAGAGAGTAAAATCAATTGTTATAACCCATGGCAATAAAAAAGGCTTTCCTGTCAGGGAAAGCCTCATATGAATTTTCAAACACAACACAGCTTTCCTAATCCGCCTGGGGATTAAAATTATTGGAAAGTATGTTAGTGTTAAACATTTTGCCGGTTTTAATTTATGGATGCAAAGATAATCAGAAATGATTATATACTAACAAAAAAATATCGTGAAAAAACTGGCTCCAGAAAAGCTTGGCTTGTTACTTAGTGAAACTTTCAAAATAGTATACACAAATAACGGTAGGATATAGGAAAACAACCTTTTGAAGGACCGACATTATAAAATTTAAGTAGTAGTTCGAGGAAGGTTTTGTGAGCGTGGGGCATTTCAAGCCATGCAGAAGTGAGCGCCGTCGTGAAGTCAATTCATATCATCCAATTTTCAAAGCGAATGGCTTGCGTGGCGTGGCAAAAAACCTGACGTAGAAATACACTTAAATGTTATAAAGTCTTGATTTTTTATGCACATGTTATTTTGTTTTTTAAAGGTGTGCATGAGACCGCTTCGCTAAGTTGGTACTTTTCCATCAAGTACCAACTTTAAAATGTATAAAGAATACAATTAAACTAAGTAACTTTACCAAGCCACGGACACAAGACCAACTTTTCAAATAGTGCCAATGAGCCTTACATCAAGTCTGGTTCGGGATAGCCAGTGAAATACTAATTGGTGATGTTTAACAACAATCCCTCATAAACATCAAGTCTGGTTCGGGATAGCCAGTGAAATACTAATTGGTGATGTTTAACAACAATCCCTCATAAAAGAATACATTTTTAGGGCTATTCCACGTTTGGGGAATTTAACCTTTAAAAACAAATGTATGAAACAGAAAGTCACTCAATCATTTAACATCATTCATCCGGATGCTGCCGGAATAGATGTGTCCAGTAAAGATTATTACATCGCAGTTCCTGCTGACAGGGACGAGATTCCTGTACGACAATTTGGAAGTTTTACACAAGACCTTGAAGCTATTGTTGATTGGTTGTTCAAGTGCGGAATAACTTCCATTGCAATGGAATCAACTGGTGTTTATTGGGTTCAGTTATTCATGGTTCTACAGGATCATGGATTTGAGGTATTTTTAGTTAATGCCAAACAAATCAAAAATGTATCGGGCAAAAAGACGGATGTACTAGATTGCCAATGGATACAACAGCTACAAACATTTGGGCTCTTATCAAATAGTTTCCAGCCCGATAATATAACAAAGGAATTACGCACATATGTTCGTCAACGAAAATCTTTAACTGAGGCTGCCAGCAAGGAGGTATTAAGGATGCAGAAATCCATGACTTTGATGAATATAAAACTGGATAAGGTAATTAGTGATATTATGGGGAAATCAGGTCAACTGATTTTAAAAGCAATTTTGCAAGGAGAGCGAGATGCAAAAGTCTTAGTCAGTTTAGCAGACTCCCGCTTAAAAGCCAGCAAAGAAGATTTAATAAAATCTCTTGAAGCAGATTGGAGAAACGAACATCTTTTTACTTTACGCCAAAGTTTTGAGTTACATGAATTTCATCAATCTAAAATTAAGGAATGTGACATTGAAATAGAAAGACTTTTAAATAGCTATCCTAGAACAGAGATAGCAGAACAGAAAACAGAGAGCAAAAACCCGTATAAGAAAAAGCAAAAACAGAAATCTGATTTTTCATTCGATCCTCAACATCAGTTAAAAGGCATTTATGGCATTGATGTTACAAAAATCCCAGGTCTTAGTACAGTAACTACAGTTACGATACTTGCAGAGACAGGAAATAATTTGAAAAATAGTTTCCCAACCCAAAAGAGATTTGTTTCGTGGTTGAATTTATCTCCAAACAATAAGATAACCGGAGGTAAGGTAATATCAAGTAAAGTTAAAAAGAAGAAAAATAAAGCGGGTCAATCATTCAGAATGGCAGCTAATGCCTTACAAGCAAGTCATTGTCCGATAGGCGATTATTTTAGGAAAGTAAAAAGCAGAGAAGGTCATGGTAGAGCTATCATAGCTACTGCCAACAAATTGGCTGGATTATTTTATAAATTGGTAACTGAACAAAAAGAGTTCAATTATGATGAATACCTGAAGTCCAGGAGCAATACACTCATTAAACAACTTACACGCCTGAATAAAAGAGGGATCGAGATACAAAATCAGATTTTGAAAACTACTGGTAATCTGAACTTTGCAACTACTTAGATAAAAGGGAAAAGGATGAAAAAATAAATACTAATTCAATTTCCGAATTAATTCATCAATCTATTCTGAATTCTTTAAAAAATCATATATCTAATGATGCCATAACTTTTCCAGCACATCAAAATATTATGTAGCCATTATGTATATTACCACTTAAGGTAAGTAGTTAGTTATCAAATAATTAAATCATAATGTAATTAAATCTTATCAGGAAAATCGTAGTGTTTTCTTTTTTCTTAACCCTGCAAAGCTGCCAACCTCATCAGTCCGAAATGGAGTTTAAACATCTTCCGGCAACCATCAGCTTTGCGGCAGTCTTCCCTGAGCTTGCCGTTCCAACATCCATCCGGGATATTCAGGTGTCAAAGCACTTATGGCATCCAGTTGCTGCAATTCATATGCTGAAAGTTCCAGCGTGGTGGCTGCAATGTTATCAAGCAATTGTCCTTGTTTTTTGGCTCCGATAATAATACTTGTAACGGCTGGTTTTTGCAGGATGAAAGCCAGTGCAACCTGGGCTGCCGAAACCTGGTGCCTCTCGCCTATCTGCAACAGCAAATCAATAATATCATACGCTTTTTCCTTGTTAATAGGGGGGAAATCAAAAGTATCCCTGCGGCTGTCGCCGGCTATTTCGTTGTTGCGTGTATATTTTCCTGATAAAAATCCACCAGCCAGCGGACTCCAGGGCATTAACGCCAGGTCTTCACTCAGGGCCAGCGGAATTAGCTCACGCTCCACATCCCGTGCGGCAATACTATAATAATTCTGAAGTGCCACAAATTTGGTCCAGCCCATTTTATCGGCAATGCCATTTGCTTTTGCCACCATCCATGCCGGGTGATTACTGATGCCCAGGTAGCGCACTTTACCGGCGCGAACCACATCTTCGAGGCCACGCATGGTTTCTTCGAGCGGGGTGAGCGCATCGACGCCATGGATATACAAAAGATCGATGTGCGAAATGCCCAGGCGCTGGAGGCTGTCGTTAACCGAATCGGCAATATGAAGCCTCGAAAGTCCTACCTGGTTTGCTCCTTCACCCATGCGACCGCGCAATTTGGTTGCAATCACGAGCTCTTTCCTCGATATACCCAATGTTGTAATTGCTTTGCCCAGCATAGTTTCCGACAATCCATCGGAATAAACATTCGCCGTATCTATAAAATTAATTCCACTGCCGATGGCTGTTTTAATTAAATTGTTTACATCATCCTGCGGCAATTCGCCTATAGGTTTCCAGTAGCCTTTGCCACCAAAGGTCATAGTACCAAGACACAATTCCGAGACCAGAACACCGGTTTTTCCAAGTTGGTTATATTTCATTATTGTAGATTTTAATAATTAATTCGGATTCAAAGTGTAATATAAAAACATCCGGTATAGTTGAAAGTTCATTTTTCAGTCTTGTTGTTTGTAGAGTTCTGGTATAAAAAGTAATACAATTCAATCCTTCGGATTATTTGACAATACAATTTTCCCGACAAGTTTTTCTTGGGCTTGCAATTCCAACAAGATAATCAAATCTGATCTATTCAGGCGAACCGTTTGTGTTTTCCTTATCCATATTGGTATAGAACTCATCCACAATAGCTTTGGCAAGTTCAAAATCCTTTTGTGCGACATACACTTTCATGGTTGCAGTGTCTGTTGGCCAGATATTCATAGGGAGTGCTGAAGCCTGCTGAATAATGGTTTCAATTTCGTTATCTTCGAGAATGCTTTTAAGTAACCCGGCCTCCCAGGGCGATCCTTCAAAAACTTCGTAAGGTTTCAGGCTTTTATCTTCTTTAATCATGGATGAAATATTAGCGAAGGATAAAGGTACAAAAATCAGGAATGATTATCCAACCGGAAGTTCGTGCAGAGGAAATTTAATGAGTATCTGGTTTTCTTTATTTTTTATCCTTTTCTGATTCCTATACCGGCTTTGTTTCCAAAGCGGCCGACAAGCGTTGTTTTTTCAATTCTTCAAATCTGGCACCTATTTCAGTTTGCTCTTTTTTATCCAAAAGTTTTTTACGTCGGGAAATAACTCCTCTTCTTCTTCTTTTAAATGATGGTCAAGGATATCTTCAATAACCTTAAATTTTACCATCCAACGCTCATTATCTTTCGGGACATCGGCCAGGTAAAGTAAAGCGAGGTTAAGAATGAAATGCTCTTCCTGCGATTCGAGCGACTCATCTTTAATCTTTTTTTTGGTGTGCAACATGCTCAAAAACAAGTCTTCTTCCAATTCGTGATGTATATCGAGGTGTTTTTTGAGAAAAATAAATTGAATATCATCAATTAACATCATTAGCAAACGGTGGCGCAAACGTGTGGCACAATTATTAAACATTATTGAATATAGAAGAAACCAATCAACTTTAAGACATGAAAACAATTAGAATTTTATCAGTCTTGTTTTGCGTATTGTACTTTACATCAGTGCATGCACACGAGTCAGCATTCGCTCTGGTAGCCGCATTATTCGGATTTGGCGGAATTGCCGCCGGAGCACCCGCTACTGCCAAGGTAATCTTCTGCATTTTCATTGTTTTATTCCTTCTTTCACTTATTGCCGGAGGAATAAGAGGGTTTAAATAACCAATCAGAAATAAAGATTTAATTTCAGTCTGGTGAATACAACCTGATACAATCCGCAAGGATGCATCATACATACATTAAAATAATTTATTGTTTAATTTAAAACCCAACGTTATAAGCGCAATGCAAGACAAATTAAAAGGAAACTGGAACGTCATCAAAAGAAAATTGAAACAGCAATACGGAGATATTACTGATGATGACCTAACTTATGTTGAAGGTCAGGAAGATGAACTTCTCGGAAAAATTCAGAAAAGAACAGGTAAAACAAAGGACGAAGTGAAAAATTATATTAATGGACTTTAAAATCAGTTTCAACCTGTGTTATTGATTTTATTAAAATCAGGTCTGATGCTATTACTGTATCAAATTTTAATGGAGTAGTTCGTTTCTGTTGAAAGTAATTTGAAACGTAAAATGTCTGTAATTCAAACGTGAATTACAGACATTTTACGTTTTCCCCCTCTTCTTTTCTCACTTTCTCCCAAAATCTTACTTAAAAGGATCAAATCTCAACAACTTCAGAGTTTCCTGATTTTGATATTCCTATACCACACATCATCGCCGTGGTCCTGAAGTCCGATGTATCCTTCGGTGGCAGTATCCACAAAATTTTTGAAATCCTTGAATTTGCTATTGGCGACCATTTTTTTCCAGTCATCAGTCCACAAGTGATATTCAAGAACCTTTTCTCCATTCTGGTAATGCACCACGGTGCCTTTATAAACCATAATTTTTACTGTGTTCCATTCACCTGCAGGTTTGGCATTCTGTGGATTGGCAGGGATAAGATCGTACAGTGAACCGGCCTGGCGGTTTCCGTCAACACCAAGTTTTGCATCAGGATGTTTTGCATTATCGAGCACCTGCATTTCGGGAGCGCTTTTATATATCTCCAATCCCGGAATTTCCTGAGCCAGGTAAAAAATCCCGCTGTTGCCGCCTTCTGAAATTTTCCAATCGAGGGTAAGCTCAAAATTTTTGAATTTTTCTTTGGTAATAATGTCACCGCCTTGTCCTGCTTCGCCTTTACCTGAGCCGACGCATTGGATTGCATTGTCATTGATTATCCAACCTTTTGGAAAATCAATTTTATTGTACCCGCGCCATTGATCTGTGGACTTACCATCAAACAACAATATTACTCCGTCCGTTGTTTCCTGGGCTGAAAGAGCATTTAAAGGAGCCTCATCCTGCGCAGTAATGCTGTCGGTTTTGGCTTCATCGGTTGATTTTGTTCCTGTATTTTTACAGGAGGTAGTTACTGCAAGAGCGATCATCATGATTAGAAGTAGTTTTTTCATAGGTATTTAAATTTAAAGGTTATAGAATTGATATTATTTTTACGTCGTATTGGTTTAACAAGCTATTGGATTTTCACGAATATTTGGTAATCCGGTAGTTGAACTATAAATGTTTTAATTCATTGTTAATAAATGCTGCGAGCTGCTCTTTATCCGGAAGTTGTAAAAGATATTGACTTACAAAGATATCCTTATCCGAATCTGCCACAGCATATTCAACAAGAGTTTTATTTTGTTTGGTTACCAATAAAATACCTACTGGCGGATTGTCACCAGGCTGGCAGATGTTTTTCTTGTAGAAATTCAGGTAAGTTTTGAGTTGCCCTATATGTTCGTGATTTGCTTTATCCGCTTTTAGCTCAACAAGTACATGACATTTGAGTATGCGGTGGTAAAACACAAGATCGATGAAATAATACTCATCACCGATTAAAATTCGTTTCTGCCGTGCTTCAAAACAAAACCCATAACCTAATTCAATAATAAATTCCTGGAGTTGGTTTATCAGGGCTTGCTCGAGTTCACTTTCCTCAATTAAATAAGGATAATTGAGATTCAAAAACTCAAAGAAATAATGTGACTTAATTAAATCGGTACTTTTCTGTGGTATAATTTTCTGTCCGATTTGTTCGAAAGTGGTTTCCTGATTTTGTGAAAGCCCGACTCTTTCATACGTCAGCGTGTTGATCTGTCGTTGCAATTCACGGACTGTTGGTGTTGTTCTTAAAATCAGGAGTTCATAAAAACTACGTTTTGTTTGATCCTCTATCTTAATCAATTCAATAAAATGGCTGAAAGAACCGGAAATTAATAGTTGAAGAAGATATTGCTTTTTCTCTGAAAGTTCACCCGCAAATTCGTCAGACGCTGTCTGGCAAATTGTATCTGATTCATTAACAGGTAACTGGAATTCGTCAGACAGTGTCTGACGAATTGAAGAAGGAATCAAATGATTATATTCAACAGAAAGTAATTGATGGACTTCCGGATATACGGTGTAGAATTGGCGGCATAATTTCAGGTTGGTTTCTCCCAGACCTTTAATGTTGATTTCACGGGCAAGCGTGGGTAATATTTGTTGGCCATATCGTGCCCTGTCCTCTCCATTTTGTTCGTATTCAACAATATGAAATCCAATCAGCCAGTTTCGGAACGTAAGATGAATATTCACCGCTTTCACAGCATTTTGCTGTAAATGAGCAGAAGTAGTTTGTATCGAAGTTACTAACTTTTCGAAATTCATATCAGCGATTATTCAGCTAATTTCGATGATTGAAATCAAACTGGCATATATTTTATATTCAACTGGATAAGATATAGTTGAACCCATTAGCAAATGGATTCAACTACAAAGTTCCAAATTCTATAAACTCCATCCAGCCCGATAAGTATGCTTAATGTATTCCTCAGCAGCTTGTTTGGCATTGATGGTATCGTGTTGGGTGTCGAAATTCGGATGACCGTCGATAATCGTAAATTTATCGCTTTTCACAACCTTGATTTCGTCGCTGTCGCTGATATTGGTAAAACGCATATTCTCGCCGTCCCATTCCAGTTCGCGTTTTAAATCCTGCAGCCTTACTGCCACAACACCCATAACCACCATTTCGTTCATTGGGCCTGAATAGCCAAAATTGGAAGTAGCCTCAATCCTGTTTTCAGGTGTTTGCTTGCAGGCACGCACCCAATCCATTTCGTGACCTCCTTCGATCCTGCGCATTTGTTTTGCCGGGCGTTTGTAGTTTTTATCATAATCAAGCGGAAGCAGGAACGGATCTTTGCCATAGCAACCAGTCATGATTTTACCTTTTGAGCCAATCAGAAGACATCCTCCATTGGTATCGCGGCCCATAATTTCGCCGGCAGGCAGTTCTTCGGGGCGTGGAGGCAATAGTCCGCCATCCCACCAGGTCACCTTTACTTCCGGCATTTTAACATGCTGGAATTTCTCCCTTTTGGGGAATTTGTAAGTTACAGTTTGTGCTAATGGAGGCGATTCGGTATTGAAAAGAGATGAACTTCCCTGCACTTTGGTAGGATATTTCAGTTGAAGAGCCATGAAAATCGGATCCATAATATGGCATGCCATATCGCCCAAAGCTCCGGTGCCGAAATCCCACCAGCCGCGCCAGTTCCATGGGGTATAAATAGGGTTATACGGACGTTCTTTGGCAGTACCAAGGAAAAGATCCCATTTCAGCGTGTCGGGTACTGCGAACATTTCAGTCGGGCGTTCAAGACCTTGCGGCCATATCGGACGGTTGGTCCAGGCATGAGCTTCTTTCACTTCGCCAATGGCACCATCCCAAACCCATTCACAAACCTGGCGTATGCCTTCGCCGGAGTTGCCCTGGTTACCCATTTGGGTGGCAACTTTGTATTGTTTTGCAATCTGAGTCATCTGGCGCGATTCCCAAACAGCATGGGTAAGCGGTTTTTCGCAATACACGTGTTTGCCCAGTTTCATGGCATTAATGCTGATAATGGCGTGGTTATGATCGGGAGTGCCAACTACCACAGCATCAATTGAATCTTTCAGCTCGTCGAACATGATGCGCCAGTCGTAATACTTTTTGGCATCAGGATAATCCTTGAAAATTCCGGCGGCATATTTCCAGTCGACATCGCATAAGGCTACAATATTCTCGCTGCTGACGGCACGGATCACTCCGCCACCGCGGCCGCCAACGCCAACGCCCACAATATTTAATTTATCGCTGGGCATACGGTGGCCCAGGCCCGAAATTACATGGCTTGGCAGAATGATAAATCCTGCTGCGCCCACAGCCGTGTTGCGTATAAACGAACGACGGTCGATACCTGTGGTTTTGTTTTCTTCCATAGTTTGGGGTTTTTTGGATGGAATTTATAGTAAATGTTTTTGAATGTATTTGTAACTCTGTTCGGCGCAAAATAAAGGCGTTCCTTCGGAATATTGTTCCTGCTCATACACCATTCTTTTTAATCCGGCCTTTTTCGAATGCTTCATCAGGTCTTTAAATTTAATATGGCCATTACCTACAATGCAGCTTTCGCCATCGTTCCCCATATCCTTTACATGCCATAGCTGGAATCGGCCTGGATAATTATCGAAATAACTGATTGGATCCTGACCGCCTTTAATCACCCAAAAAATATCCATTTCGAATGTCACCAGGTTGGGATCGGTTTCAGCTAACAGGACATCATAAGGCAGTTTTCCTTCAATTAACCTGAATTCATGGTTGTGATTATGATACCCGAATTTAATTCCAGATTTCTTAGTGATTTCACCAATCTGATTCATTTCCTGGGCAACTTTCTTATAATCATCAATTGTTTTTTCAGGTCGTCCGCTGAACGAAGGCAGAATAAGGTAATCTAGCCCGGCTTCTGCGGCTTTTTCGGCATAAAGCGGAGCGTTTTCAACTGTTATTCCACAATGTGTACTTGTAATTACCATTCCAAGGTCCTCGCACATCTTTCGGAACTCTTTGGCCTGATATTTATAGAAACTACCGTCAAATCCATAAGGTTCAAGGCTGTTATAGCCTATTTTACTAAGAGCTGCCAGCGTACCCGGAACATCGGATTCTATCACATCTCGAACGGTCCAGAGCTGTATTCCTGTTTTCATTTTCTTTGGTTTTGCCGATGCGCCTCCGGCAAGCAAAGGGGAGGTTGCTAACACACCTGAAGCCAGTGTGATATTTCTCAAAAAATCGCGACGTGTTGCCATAGTCAGATAATTTTTGGTGTTTAATAAATTATTTGCATAACAATCCAGTTAAAAATCATTTTATTGAAAACCGGAATTTATAACTGAATAATTCGTTTTTCTTTATCACTTTTCCGTGCAGCTTCTATGATACGGATATTCAGCAACGCATCTTCCTGCTTTACGATTAGCGCGTTTCCGTTGACAATAGCGGAATAAACATTGTCAAAAAACGCCATGTAATTGCCAGTCATAGTTTCGCACCGTCCACGGAATTTCTTTCCGAAAGCAATTGTGTTAAGGATTCCGCGATGCGAGGCGGGTTCAACTCCAAAGCCTTTACTGCCGGGTTTTTTGCCTTTGCGTAACATGGCTTCCTGCACATCGAGGCCATATTTTACAAAAGAACCGGAAGTACCATGGACCTGGAATCTGGGTCCCGGTTCTATAACAAAAACGCTTCCTTTCAGTGTAACATTAAGATGAGGATAAATCAGTTTCAAGTCAAAACTATCGTCGGTAACACTTCCTTCGCGCTGGTTTAATAACCTGGCGAAAACGCCTTCGGGAGTGCCGAACAAGCTTACTGCCTGGTCGATCAAATGAATTCCAAGGTCAAACAAAGTGCCACCACCTTCTTCCTGCCGGTAACGCCATGCAGCCCTTGAAACTACTGGTGTAAACCTATCAAACCTGGATTCGTAATCAACCACTTTTCCAAGTAATCCTTGTTCTAAAATATTTTTAAGAGTTAATAAATCGCTATCCCATCGGCGGTTATGGAATGGGAATACCTGCTTGCCAGTTTCTTTTGAGATTTCAATCAGGCTCTGAGCTTCAGTGCTGTTAACTGTAAACGGTTTTTCAACAATAACATGCTTTTCGGCTTGCATGGCAGCCTTTGCATGTGGATAATGAAGTACGTTTGGAGAGCAGATTATTACCAGGTCAATTTCAGGATTGGCCAGAAGTTCTTCAAATGAATCTGTAATGTGTGTTTTTGGATATTTTTTGGCTGCCAGATCGCCTGAAGAAACAATGGTATGAAGGTTAAAACGTGAATTAACATCAATAAATGGCGCATGAAAAACCTGCCCCGACAGACCAAATCCTACAATTCCGACATTTAATACCGGATCATTTTTAATTGCCTTTGAATTCGTCTCCGACATAACAACGTGATTAAATAGCTAAACAATCACTTCTTTTTCTTTATCCCAATAGGTCCTTCGACCTTCCTTGTACGAAATGGTGCCCATATGCGCGGTCATTGCTTCTTCGAAAGCCTGGTCGATATTACAGCTGGGCTGTACCCCGTTGCCAGCCCTGATGCAGTTAAGCCACTCGCGAAGATGCAGATGAGTGGTATCAACGGCTTTCCCATCACGGTAGGTGTATAACAATCCACGGCCTGCAAAATATTTTTCGGTAGGGGAGGTAATTGCATCAACAGATCCCTGGCCCGGAACATAGGAATAAATTGGCTTAAAAGCTTCAACAATACCTTTTTCCAGTTTCTCTTTATACCTGGTTGACTGAGGATCAACACTTATTGTCATAGTATCGCTGAGTTCCAGATAGGCATCATGACCCATAATCACTTTGCCGCGGTCTTTCTCACTGGCTAAAGTAGCGCTGTACAAAAGAGTAAGATCACGATCGGGATATTCCATGGCCATATTCAGCACGTCGGGCACGGTACGGCCATCTTTAAAGAAATAAATTCCGCCGGAAGCCATAGCTGAGTTTGGAATTCCAAGATCGAGAATCTGATTCAACGCATCATATTCGTGTGTAAATAAATCGCCGCTCAGCCCTGTGCTGTAATCCCACCAGCAACGCCAGCGGAAAAACCTTTCGAGGCTGAAATCGTGCCATGGAGCCTGCCCGATAAACTGTTTCCAGTCGATAGTTTTTTCATTAGCTTCGGGAGCAATATCATACACCCATGCTCCGTTGGGATCGTTGCGGTTGGTACAAACTTCGATAAGCGAAATCTTACCGATCACATCCTGTTTTATCAGCGAGCGGGCAACGTTGTAGCTTTCGGTTTGCCGGCCTTGGTGGCCAAGTTGAAAAACAATTCCGGTTTCTTTAACAGTTTTGCGGATTTCGTAGGTTTCGGCAACCGACCAGGAAAGTGGTTTTTCACAATACACATGCTTGCCGTTGCGGGCGGCTTCGAGTGCCACCGGAACATGCCAGTGATCGGGAGTCGCTATGATAACGGCATCAACATCAGGAGATGCAATCAGCTCTTTATAAGTAATATAGCGTTTAGGGGCATCGTCCATTTTGCCGCCTTTGCCGTTGCGTTGTACATTAGCACCTGCCTCAATGGCTTTTTGTGCATTTTTATCAAATATGTCGCAAATGGCTGTAATTTTAATATTCAGGTTATCCTGAGCTCTGAAATCTTCAAGAAACTGAACCATGTCTTTATCTGTCTTTCCCTTTTCTATATATTCATCTATTCTGCGTGGTTCAACAAATCCAAGCGCTTTCATTAAATAGCCTCCTCTTCCGCCGCTACCTATAATTCCGATGCGTAAGGTCTTTCCTTCAATTAATGGTGGGATTCCGCTTTGAATTTCAGGTTTTATATCACTCAGCAGACTCGAATTAAGTTTTGCGGCATCCGATTTATTTTTTAGTAATCCATATCCTACAACTCCAATAATAGGTAATGCTGCCAAACCTGCCAATATATCGCGGCGACTTATTTTTCCTGAGTTTTTATCCTTATTCTCTTCCATTTTATGCTAGAAATGTTTTATTACTTTTCAGAAGTCGCCCCAAGCCAAAAATATGTGATGTAGGAAATGCAAATATCACCAGCAATGCAAATAACTCAACAAGAGTTTTGTTTATAATAAAGTAGCTTCCGTCCGAAGGAAATAAATACTCAATTCCCGGGAAAGCCGGATGCGACAGGTAATATAAAAGCAACAAAAGCATTCCGGCTATGCTGGCATATCGGGTAAATATTCCCAAAAGCAGCGAAAACCCAATCAGGGTAAGCCCCCACGCATTTGCATAATCCGAAACTGCAAGTAAGGTAGGATTGCCTGCGATTTGTTCAAATATCTCTTTCATAAACCCGCCCGAATCAAGCAGATATGATTTTGCCGTCCATTGAGGATTTAGGACTTTGACTCCTCCTTCGTAAAGGAAATGCCAACCGATTGCAAGTCTTATTAATACAAGAGCGAATACCTGTGAAGTTTTATAGCGCATAGAGCTATTATTTGCTTCACAAACCTAATGAAATTTATATTTGTTATGACAAGACTTTAAGGAAATAATTTTAATCCAAATTCAGCAATAGAAAATGTTGAATCGACAAAGAACTTGTAATCAATGAATTATTATTCATTAAAACAATTTATATGTCGGGGTTAACCCAACTAATACCCAAATAAATTATAAACTATTTCAGATATCCTATCGCTAAAAATCAAATAATTCGGATTTTCAATCTTTCTAATGATTAATGTGGGTTTTAAAAGATGGTGTAATAATACGGATTCCTTTCAAAAGCAAAGCCCTGCACAAATATTTTGACATGGCAAGGCTTTACTTTCCCGGGAATAACCTGCCCAATGGCTCTTTTCTATATAAACCGGCCTCCATGCAATTTAAAGGAAAAAGCTATTTTAACGGATGATAAACTTTGTCGATTGTGAAACATTCCCTTGTCGTAAGGTAAGAAAATATATACCGGGTACATGAGAAATTTTAATATTGCTTTTCTGATCAGTCAGTTCAGCATGATAAACACTCTGTCCCAAAAGATTCGTAATTTTTGCATCCATCTTTCCCCTGAATGGCACCTGAAAATCGACATTAAGCACACCATTACTGGGATTGGGATACATGGAAAATCCAAGGTCGTTTGTGGCCCGGGTACTTATACCTGAAACCATGAGCAAGGCATTGTGAGCATTAATCCTTCCATATCCGTAGTATTTATCCCACCCGGGAGTATCTTCAATGGGATCACCAACCTGATCTTCAGCGGAGTTTTGTATCATGGTTTTTATCTCTGCGGGTGTTAGAGTCGGATTTTGAGCAAGCAGCAGGGATGCAAGTCCGGCTACATGTGGTGTTGCCTGTGATGTACCTCCCCAATAGGTTCCATAATTTGTATTGGATAGATAATACAATCCATAGATATAATTCCCGGGCGCAACTACCGAAATATGAGAGCCATAATTACTTCCGCTGGTTGAGCTCCAGAAAAAGGGATGGCTCCTCTTATCATCAGGATTGGTTGCTCCAACTGCAATAACGCCGGGGTATGCCGCCGGGTAATAGACTGTATTATTGTTTGTATTCATCATGCAAGCAACAATAGTTACATTATTATCCAATGCATAGTTAACCGCATTTTTTAATGTAGATGATACATCCGTGCCACCAAGTGACATATTGAGAACCTTTGCACCATTGTCGACTGCATAGTGAATAGCATCACTCCACCAGGAATAATATCCCCTATCGTCTTTGTCCAGTACTTTCAATATCATCAGTTTGCAATACTTGTCAACTCCGGCATATCCGACACCATTATTGCCATTTGCACCAATAATACCGGCCACATTGGTGCCATGGCCAAAGTCATCGGTAGGATTGTTATCGTTGTAAGCAAAATCCCAACCCTGAATATCATCAACGTAATTGTTATTTCCTTCGTCAATCCCGTTTTCTGCAATTTCGTCCTTGTTTTTCCATATCCTGTTTTGAAATTCAGGATGGTTTAGTTTGCATCCGGTGTCCAATACTCCTACAATTACCGTTGAATCTCCTTCTTCAAGTGACCAACCTTCTTCCATTTCAATATCAGCACCTGCTATGGCAGGAAGCGCGGTAAAAGAGCCGTCGTTCTTTAGCGCCCATTGACGATTATAATATGTATCATTTGGGGAAACACCCGCTACTCCACTGCCTTGCCCGATAAAGTCAGGCTCGGCATAATCAACGTTAGTCTGTTTGTTGAGTTCTTCGAGCATCTTTTTCAAATCAGTACCAGGGGTAAGTTTAAGAACAACTGCCGAATAATCTGATTTTTTACCGGTATTCAACTTTCGAATACTCTGTAAACTATTGACTGAAATAATCCGGTCCACATCTCTATCACCGGTTTGCAGTTTATCAGCGCGTAATTTATTTAATGGGAGATTACTTTTAAACCTGATGATGATCTGATTGGTTTGAGCAGGAATTTCCATTTGTGCAAACAAACTGCTTATTGTTAAAAACAGTAAAGTGATAAGTAACAGTTTTTTCATAAGGAATGAGATTTAGGTTGGAAATATGTTCTAAAATGCTTCATTTAACCAGGAAATTACGGTTGAAACCTATAAATCCCGGTTGAAATAATGAACACAAGAAAATAATTTGGGCAGCAGAGCCTTAACAATACAAGTTATGTTTTTAGGCATCAACAAAATCAATACCAAATATACAAAAGAATAAGGTATGTTGAAAACCGGAGTATTTTTTCCTGAGGGGAAAAAAATCAAGATAGCAGCAAATCAAGATTTTGTCCCAGACTTGCTGTAAGTCGGAATTTTTTTTGAATACTATTCTGAAAACTCTAATGAAATCAATATTTCTACAACTCTATCTCTTCTCCCGCAACAGGAATTTCAATATTGGAGAATCCTCTCTGCTCAAGTGTCTTTTTATATGCCGACTGCGCCATGAATTCTCCATGAACCAGGAAAATCTTTTTAACCTGCGATGGATTCTGGCAACTTAAGTAACCGGCCATTTCGGTAGAGTCGCCATGCCCTGAAAATGCTTCAATGCGTTCCACTTTGGCATTTACAGGATGGTGAACTCCGAAAATGGAAACCTCTGGTGATCCGCTCAAAATCCGGGCACCCAAAGTATTGGGGGCGCAATATCCAACGGCAAGAATCGTATTATTCGGATTTTCAATATTGTTGGCCAGATGATGTTTAATACGGCCTGCTTCCATCATTCCCGATGCGGAAATAATAACGCAGGGTCTTTTATTATCATTCAGTTTTTTCGATTCTTCCGGACTTTTAATATAAAATAACGAATTAAATCCGAATGGATCGGGATCAGTGAGCATCACATGGGCGACATCGTCATTAAGAATATCAGTATGCAACCTGAAAATATCAGTTGCATTGACAGCCAACGGGCTATCCACATAAATATTCACTTTTGGTAACAATCCTTCATTAAAGAATTTGTTGAGCGCATAAACTACTTCCTGTGTACGGCCAATGGCAAAAGAAGGAATTATGACTCTGCCTCCCCTATCAACACAGGTTTCGCGGATTACGCGTAACAATTCTCCTTCAGCTTCCTGTTGATGCGGGTGAAGCCTGTTGCCATAGGTAGCCTCGGTAATAAGATAATCACATTGGGGAAAGGGTGTAGGTGATCGTAAAATACGACTTGTTGGCCGACCGATATCTCCTGTATATGCAATACGAGTGGTTTTGCCGTGTTCTGTTATTTCAAGGGATGCCGTTCCGCTTCCCAGCATATGGCCGGTGTTGGTAAATTTCACTTTGATGTTTTCGTCAATACGAAACTTACGGTCGTATGCTACCCCGATAAATAATTCCATACAGGCGCGTGCATCATGTTCTGTATATATGGGTTCAACAGGGTTTAGCCCATTCTTTACCCGCCGCTTGTTAAACCACTTTACGTCACCTTCCTGTATATGCCCGCTATCAGCAAGCATAATGGCACAAAGGTCGCGGGTGGCGCTGGTACAGATTACCGAGCCGCGAAATCCAAGGCTGTAAATATAAGGAATCAGGCCTGAATGATCGATATGAGCGTGGGTAAGAATAACATGATCAATCTTTGCCGGATCGAACATCAGGTTACGGTTCATACCATCTGTTTCCATGCCTTTGCCCTGGAACATGCCGCAGTCGAGCAGGATCTTTTTACCACTATCTGTTGTTATTAGGTGTTTGCTTCCGGTAACTTCGCGGGCTGCGCCGATAAACTTTATTTTCATATACCTGGTATTTCGGATTGTTAAATTGCATCAAATATAATTTTATTAGATAAGCAAACTCAATAAAAAATATCAATATTGTTAATTTTTAACAAGTGGCTCTTAACATGGAATTTAGCATTTGCTTTGAAGGAGTAAGTTCGGATTTGAATAATTAAATTCCGGAAAAATCAGAACTGACCAACAAAAAAACGATACATTTGAACATTGAATCCGACAACGTGACACTATGGTCCTGAATTATATCTGGATTGCCTTTTTCATCATTGCTTTTATTGTTGGTCTGATACGGCTGATCTTCTTTGGTGATACCGAAATTTTCCCTTTAATGATGAACGGCACTTTCGATATGGCGAAAACCGGCTTTGAGATTTCACTGGGACTTACCGGTGTTATGACTTTATGGATGGGCCTCATGAAAGTGGGTGAAACAGGCGGTATCGTCGGACTTATGTCAAAAGCAGTAGGTCCGCTTTTTCGCAGACTTTTCCCCGACATTCCAAAAGATCATCCTGCCAATGGCTCCATAATGATGAATATTGCTGCCAATATGCTAGGTCTCGACAATGCGGCCACACCACTTGGTTTAAAAGCTATGACCCAACTTCAGGAGCTCAACAAGGACAAGGAAACAGCGTCAAATTCAATGATTATGTTCCTGGTGCTGAATGCTTCGGGACTTACTATTATCCCGATCAGTATAATGGTTTACCGCACTCAAATGGGAGCGGCAGATCCGTCCGATATATTTATTCCCATTCTACTGGCAACCTTTGCTTCAACATTAACCGGCATTATTGCAGTTTCGCTGATTCAGCGCATTAACCTGTTCAATAAAGTGATTCTGCTTTACCTGGGAAGTTTCACAATAGTAATCTCATCCATTATCTGGTATTTCAGCACCATCAGTCAGCAACAGGTTACTACCATTTCCTCCGTTGCCGGCAACCTGATACTGTTCAGTATTATTTTTGCATTTATCGTTTTAGGATTGGTAAAGCGCATCAATGTGTACGACGCTTTTATTGATGGTGCCAAGGAAGGTTTTGGCATTGCCGTAAAAATCATTCCTTACCTGGTTGCTATATTGGTTGCTGTTGGTGTTTTTCGTTCATGTGGAGCTTTGGATTTCCTGGTGCAGGGAATTGGCCACATGTTTGCAGCAATGGGCGTGAATACCGACTTTGTCGCAGCCCTGCCTACCGCTTTTATGAAACCACTCAGCGGTTCCGGCTCACGGGGAATGATGGTGGATACAATGAAACAGTTTGGAGCCGATTCATTTGCAGGCCGCTTATCATGTGTTTTCCAGGGTGCTGCCGACACGACCTTTTATATCGTTGCCGTTTATTTTGGGTCGGTGGGAATCAAAACTACACGTTATGCGATAACGGCGGGCCTGCTTGCTGACCTTGCAGGAATAATTGCTGCCATATTTGTGGCGTATTTGTTCTTTCACTGAAATGATTAAGTGTACGATTTGAAAACCCATAGTTAAATTTTATTATATGAGTATCGGGAAACATTAATAAGTTGGTAATTGATGAACAAATATTACCCCTCCGCCTGTCGGCCCCCCCTGTCCCGATAGCTATCGGGATCAGGGGAGGCAGATATTAACTAACAGAACTGCAATCTGGTAAGTTAGTATAATCCTACTCCCTCCCTATTTTTTAGGGCAGGGATGGGTAAATCAAAAAATAAGACTTTTCTGTATCTTTCCTGATACTTATAATATGTTAATTAAATAAAGGGGACGAGAATGGATTTCGCTGAGATGCTTTCTTTCCTCCCGTCTGGTAAACAGCAATTGGCCCCTTGTAGAAGCCTGTAATTGTTGAGTTGACTGTTGTATTGATAGAGAAAGTAAATTCGTAGTTATCACCGTTTTTTGCAACTGTAATTTTACCTCCGTTGAAATACAGTGCTGTTGATTGAGCATCACTGTTATCGTCATAATTTATTAAGAGTGCCGATTCATATCCAAAAGTGAAAGGGTTGAAGGTGGGAGTCTCACCTGAGCTATAATTGTACACACCTGGTTTAATTCCTGTGGAATCGGAACTCACCATGGCTATCTGAAGTAAATCTCCTATACCGGAAAGTGAATCAATTGAAGAATCTACAAAATGAACTTTAAGCGTGTTTTCGAGGAAAAGGACATAGTACCCATATGATCCTTTAGAAATTTGGCCAAGCTGGCCGGCAAAAGCAGTACCAATAGCTGATTCTTTGTTGTTATACTTGAATGTGTTAGCAGGAGTAGTTTCGTCTTTTTTACAACTTGCTACCAGCAAGCTGATGATCAGGATTACTGCAAAGGCTTGGTTGAGTGTTTGTTTCATAAAAAATTGAGTTAGATAAAAGTGATTACTGTAGTATTTATTTAAATTTTCAGATAAAATAACGGTTAAAACAGTACAATGTTGTCAATAAGCCTTACTGATCCTACAAATACAGCCACGCATACTACGGCGTGCTCCACATCATCCCAATCATCAAAAGGCTGAAGGGTTTCTGTGTCAACTATATCCACGTATTCCAACCTGAAAAACGGACTATCCTGTATTTCGCCGCGTATCAACTGTTTAACTCCGTCGGGTATAAACCAGGAATAGTTCTCTTTAATGCCTGAAAGTGTTTTGTAAATAAGCGGCGCTTCACTGCGTTCTTCCTTTGTCAATCGAGCATTTCGCGAACTCATAGCCAGCCCATCGGGTTGTTGTTCGTCCAAATGAAGTTCGATCTGGAAGATCTTATCCAAAAAGAGGTAGATCTGGTTTCAGCAAACGGGGTTTCAAAATACATCCAGCCCAGTATAGATCGTGAAAAGGAGTTAATTTATGTCCGATAAATTTGGTGATAAAAATGTTTGGGACGTTATCCAGAATGACCTGCCAAAATTTAAGGATCAAACGGAAAAAATATTTATAGTCCGTTTTTATTGTTGTTTTTTATATGGAATTGCCCTGGCTGTAGGCAGAAGACCC
>CAJDUB010000039.1_pt1 | contig 21092 bp, 13 predicted proteins | sample 7390251 | NCBI WGS metagenome assembly CAJDUB01 (sample SAMEA7055665, study PRJEB34461) | soil metagenome | biome: terrestrial ecosystem; feature: Peninsula; material: soil | place: Antarctica | collected 2016
TGCTTAAAAGAAACAACATTACACGTGAAGCAGAGCCCTTTCTCCCGAATTTCGTATCGCTGGTTATCACTACGTTTATTGTGGTTATCACAATTCTGATTTCCAATACAATAATGGATACAAACCTCGATAAAATATTCTTTGTGGTTGCCCTTTCCACTTTGTTTTTCGGACTTTATCTCATTGCAACCCGGCGTAAAATCATTACTCACGTTATGGGTTACATGGTAATTGAAAATGGTGTATTTGTTCTTTCACTTGCAATTGGTAACGAAATGCCAATGCTGGTGAACCTGGGAATCATGCTCGATATATTTGCCAGTGTACTGATTCTTGGTATTTTCCTGAATAAGATCGGCGACGTATTTAAAGATGTGGATGTGGATCAATTGAGCAATTTAAAAGATTATTAATCAAGAAATCCCGGAACCCGATGATTGGAGTTTATCTGTTAGGTGCATTAACCATTGCTGTGATCCTGTTTTTTAGCAAGAATAAAGTATTAGTTTATTCTTTGGCCGGACTTTTCCTTTTATTGCAAACACTCTTTACAATTTATACCTGTTTCAATTTTGGAGGAAGTGAGCTAATTTATTTTACCTATGATTCACTAGGTGTCATTTTGATGATAACACTGAGTATTATTGCTATTCCGGCAATGATTCACAGTTATATATATATTGAAAATCACCATGAAAATCCCAGGGCAAGGTCAATTTACCTTGCTTCAATGGTATTGTTATTAACTGCTATAACCGCCGGCTATCTTTCAAATCATATTGCAGTTACCTGGATTTTCACTGAGATTACTACCCTTAGCGCATCTGCCCTCATCTATCACCACCGGAATAAACTTGCACTCGAAGGCACCTGGAAATATGTTTTTATCTGTGCCATCAGCATCACTTTTATTTTTATCGGGATCCTTTTTCTGAGCCTTTCATTGCAACATGCAGGGTCCGATGATCTTTCGTTCAGCAACCTCCTGGCAAAAAGAGCCGAACTTAACCCGGTATGGCTGAGGATGGCTTTCCTGTTTATTTTTACCGGATTTACCGCCAAGTTAGGATTGGTTCCTATGTTCACAGCAGGAATTGATGCAAAGGACAAAGCTCCGGCACCGGCAGGCGCGCTGTTTTCGAGTGTATTAATGAACCTGGGCTTTGTGGGTATTTTTCGCTTTTATGTTGTGTTGGCAAATACACCCATTTTGCATTGGGCACAGTTAGTGGTTGGAATAGCAGCATTTCTTTCGCTGTTTGTGTCAACGGTTTACATGCTTAAAGTAAAGAATATCAAGCGAATGCTGGCATATTCCAGTATTGAGCATATGGGGATTGTAATGCTTGGTGTAGCTGCCGGTGGAATTGGCTATTATGCGGCCGTACTTCATATTATCTTGCATGCATTTGTGAAATCAAGTCTGTTCTTCCAATTTAACCAACTTTACAGGGTTTTTCAGAATAAAAGTATTTATGGTATAGGTAATTACTTTAAATACAATACAACCGGTGCCATGGTGCTTTTATTGGGTTTTATAAGTGCAACAGCCATGCCGCCTTCAGGCCTTTTTGTAAGCGAATTCCTGATTTTCAAATCATTATTTGATGCAGGTCAGATTTTTCTCCTTTTTGCCGTACTTTTACTTTTAACCATGATAATATGGGCTTTCGGGAAAAATATTTTCAAAGCACTTTTTGTTCCTGCAGTTGGTTTTGATGATTCAAACATTGAAAAAATCAGTCCATGGGAATCCGCTTCACAATTCATACTTCTTGCATTAGCTGTTTACCTGGGTTTAAACCCGCCGCCAATTTTTGTGCAGTTGCTGAAAGATAGTGTGAGCTTGTTGCCAATGTAGAAAGTGAAAAGTGAAAAATGAAAAATGAAAAATGAAAAGTTCGCAGTAATGCGGAAAGTGAAACTCTTGAACCCGAGTAACACATTGAACCTTTGAACCCTTGAACTTTTTGACCTTTAACTTTTAACTTTTATCTTTTAACTTTTAATCCTTTTCCCTTTAACCTTCCCCCAACCCCATGCATTACATAACCATAAATAATAATCAGTCCGTGCCGGTTTCAGATATTCCTGAGATTTCGTACAATGCTTTCCTGATACTAAACACGGGAATGGTGGCTGAGAAGCCCGAAAGGCATTGTGTGAATTATTTCGGGTATAAGGAGGGCGATAAAACTAAACTGATCTGCTGTATAGCCGATGATACCGATCATCTGATTTATGTTTCTTCCTGTTTAATTGATGAAAAAGAAGAGCATTCCTCCTTAACGGCAAAGAATCTTAGCTTCGAAAGATTTGAACGCGAAATCCATGAGAACTTCGGCATAAAATATTCTGATCATCCATGGTTAAAACCAGTCAGGTATCCGCACGACCGTTTTGATAAAAGCTCAACTATTGCAAATTATCCTTTTTATTCTATTGGGCATTTCAGGTTTATCTGCAACGGCGAACAGATTCTGCATCTCGAAATTCAGTTAGGATACCAGCACAGGGGAATAGAAAAACTATTCCTGGAAAAGAAACAGCTTAACCAGTTATCAACTTTAGCTGAAAATATAACGGGAGACACAACTGTAGGCCATTCTGTTGCTTTTGCCCATGTATGGGAAAGCTTATGCGATTTTAAAGCTTCACGCGATTTGGAATTTGCCCGGACGATTGCACTCGAACTGGAACGAATTGCAATACATACGGGAGATCTGAGTGCCGTTTGTACGGATATTGCATACCAGCTTGGCAGTTCTGTTTTCGGCAGGTTACGTACTCCGATTGTGAATTTTATGCAAGAATGGGGTGGAAACCGCCTTTCGAAAGGATTCATCCGACCCGGATATAATAAATTCCCTTTTACAAAAACCCTTGCTGAAAGGCTCACTGAGGTTCTTGATACCTTTGAACCGGATTTTACCGAGATGAACAAGGAGTTGTCGAATTTGCCCAGTGCCTTGTCGCGGTTTGAGCGAACCGGCGTTGTTTCAACGGAAGATGCATCAGTAACAGGTGCGGTTGGAATGGCTGCCAGGGCATCGGGTGTTGTACGCGATATCCGGACTTCACATCCTTTCAGTCTGTATCTTGAACTAAATCATAATCCCATAGTGAAACATCATGGCGATGTGTATTCGCGTGTTCAGATACGTAAAGAAGAAGTCTTCCAATCCATGAAATACGTAAGGACGTTGATTTCCGATATTCCTGAAGCCACAGACCCATCATTAAATAAGTTGAAAGCTCCCGGTGCAGACTTATTTACTCTTTCGTTGGTTGAAGGATGGAGAGGTGAAATCTGCCATTGTGCCATAACAGATTCAAAAGGAGAGTTAAAGCATTATAAAATCAAAGATCCGTCGTTCCATAATTGGATGGCATTGGCGCTTTCAGTCAGGAATAACGAAATTTCCGATTTCCCGATCTGTAATAAAAGTTTCAATTTGTCGTACAGCGGGCATGATCTTTAGGGATTTAGGAGTTAGGTTTTAGGGTTTAGGGACTCAAAAACCCTATTAAGTTCTTTCTAACACCTTTTTCCTTATAACTTATTTACCATTAACCTATTACTGCCATGTATAACAACCTCAAAATACTTTACCATCAGGGCAAACAATTTATTCCGGATGTTACCACTGCTAAAGTTCCCGGTATTTTCAGAGGCAGACCGGTAATCAGTTCTGAAAAAGTGGATGAAACGGAGTTGCAGGCTTTGTGCCCGGTAGGTGCAATAGGAACAAATCCTGTAAGCCTTGATTTGGGGAAATGCACTTTTTGCGGCGAATGTGCTTTACGTTTTCCTGAAAAGATACAGTTTACAACCGATTATAAAATCTCAACAAATGAGAGGGAAAGCCTTATCGTTAAAGAAGGCGATGATAAGCCTGTTTCTGTAAATCCTGAAAAAGTCAGGACAGAAATTCATAAGCTTTTTGGACGTTCCTTAAAATTGCGACAGGTTTCCGTTGGTGGTGACAACAGCTGTGAATGGGAACTCGGCGCCGCCAATAATGTACAGTTTGATATGGGACGATTCGGAATTGAGTTTGTTGCTTCACCGCGCCATGCCGATGGAATTGTAATTACCGGGCCAATTACCGAAAATATGGCCGAGCCGCTTCAGATTTGTTATGATGCTACTCCTGATCCTAAAATTATAGTACTTGTTGGAACCGATGCCATCAGTGGTGGTATTTTTGCCGGCAGCCCGGCCATAGACCGGAGTTTTTTGGATAGATACAAAGTCGATCTTTATATCCCGGGCAATCCGGCACATCCGCTTACTATAATAAATGGGTTACTTGATTTAACCAGGAAATTAAAGTAAACCTGAGAAAAGTTTATCTTGACCGTTTTCAGATTACTTTTCAGAGTTTCAAGATTTTCACCAATGTATTCGGATTTCGGGTTGTTGCCGGAATTCCTGTTAATTTTTCAATAAAAGCATTTGGGAAACCATAGTTGCCTTTATAAATATTGGAAATAGAGAAAAAATCCATTTTGTCCTGGCTGATAATCTCAACATCCTTGTTTTTCGAAAATACAGGTAAAGCCAGCTCTCCGGCATATTCATCTTTCAGAAAAGTGATATAGTGCTTCTTTCCGGCAGAAGCCTGAATCAGATCAAAAAAAGTCGAGTTTACCAAAGTCTCAACATCAGTAAATCTTCGTAGAATTACTTCAGCATGAAATCCAAAGGCTTTTTCGATCTCGTTTTCAATCTTCAGGATCAGAGGCCCGACATCATTACTATCAGAGCTAAACACGACATTCCCACTCTGAATATATGTTTTTACATCAGTTAAGTCAGCTTCAGTCAGGACTGATCTCAGGCTTTCCATCCTGATTATTTTCTGACCTGAAACATTAATACCACGCAGAAAAGCAATATATCTTTCCATAACGGGAAAAAAGAATTATGATCTTTAATTCTGACTTAAAATGAATTTTCTAAAACCTGAACCATGGTCTTTCAACACCCATCATACCCATTGGTATCATTGCCAGAATCAGCAAAAGTGCAATTCCAGACCATATCAGTGTCTGCCTGTGTTTAGCTGCTGAATCTGCTCTGCGTTTAACAAGAATACTGCCTGTTTGCACAAGGCCGATAGCAATAAGATTTACAAATGAGTGTTCAACCGCCCAAAACCGAAGAGCCGGTTCTTTCATTGCAGCTCCAAAATTGCTGAGTGCCTGCGTTGTATAAGGACTCAGGAAAAAGTAAAGCAGCAAACCAATCAAAAGCTGAAAGTGAAGACTGCTTAAAAATACCAATGCCCATTTCCGCTGAAACGGACTGTATGCCAATTTTGCTGAAAGACCTTTTATTGCGGTAGCTAAAACAATTACTCCGGCTATGAGAATTAACCACCGATTCCATGAATGAAAAAAAAGTGTAATACTGTAAAGTGTGTTCATTTAATTTAGTTTTGTATTATAAACCAGCAATCATGAGGTTTTGTTTTGATCTTTCTTTATTTAATCTTAAATTAGGTCTGAAATTAATTACGAACTTTATAGGGTATTTCAATTCTGAAGTATCTTATAGATGTAAACACAACACAAAATACTAATTCATAAATATTTTTAACCATGAAAACCCTGATCCACAATGTACTGCGCTTTGGCATCATTATTTTCTTTTTGTCGATCTATGGCACTACTATCGCACAAAACGAGAATGATTCATTTGTTGCCGTTAACGGGGTGTTGAAAGATGCCCAAACAAATGATAGGATTATTTATGCCACCATTACTGTTCCGGGTACCGGAATAGGAACCGTATCCAACTCTGACGGCGAATTTATCCTCAAAGTCAGCAAAACGAGTAATGCCGATGTCTTTGAAGTTTCACACCTGAGTTATGCAACTACCAGATTTAAGATCAGTGAATCTTTAGGAAAAGTAAAGACTTTTTTCCTCGAACCACAGGCTATCATGCTTAAGGAGATTTCTGTAATTCCTAATGATGCCAGGGGTGTCGTAGAAATGGCTTTAAGAAATATCAGGAAAAATTACAGTGATGTTCCTAACATGATGAACGGTTTTTACCGTGAATCCATACGACAACGCCGTGATTACCTGTCAATTTCCGAAGCTGTGGTTGATATATATAAAGCTTCATACAACGGAATGCAAAACGACCAGGTGAAAATATTCAAAGGCCGTAAAGGGACTAACGTAAAAAAGGCGGATACTTTAATGGTTCAACTTCAGGGAGGGCCTAACGTATCGATGCTACTCGATATAGTGAAGAATACTGACCTTAGCATTGCTCTGGACAATCTAGATAATTACAGGTTCGAATTTGCCTCAGTCGTAACTATTGATAACAAACCAAATTGGGTTATCTCTTTCTCGCCCAACGTTGTTAAAGATGAACCACTGTATAACGGTAAACTGTATATATCGCAGGATAAAATGGCAATAACCAGGGCTGAATTTAGTCTTGATCTCAATGATGCCGATAAAGCTGCACGCGTGTTTGTTCAGAAAAAACCTATGGGATTGATCTTTTTGCCAACTTCAACCAATTATCTTACCACCTACAAGGAACAAAATGGTAAATTCTATCTCAGTTATGTTCGTGTTGATCTTAAATTCCGCTGCGATTGGAAAAAAAGACTCTTTAAAAACTATTATACAGTTGTTTCGGAATTAGCAATTACTGACAGGCATGCTGATAATGTTGCTAAATTTGCCAATCAGGAATTGTTTAGGGCAAACATGGTATTTGCAGACAAAGTTCAAAACTTTACTGATCCAAACTTCTGGGGCGACTATAATATTATTGAACCTGAAGAATCTATTCAAACTGCAATTAAAAAGCTTTCCAGAAGCATGAATAAATAAAAAAATCCGGATATCGGATGCCGAAAGTCGGACAGGCTCAGTCACTGTCCGACTTCCGGGATTCTATAGGCTGACCTCTATTCTCTACACTTCATTCTAAAACTCTTCAATTTCCATTAAATGAACCTTACCGACTTCTACATTCAGAAGAAAATACAAGGTGGTGACATCAGGGAATTTGAACGGCTTTTTATTAAGTATTATGAGCCTCTTTGCCAGCACGCGAATAAAATTTTGAGAGATATGGATACGGCAGAAGATATAGTACAGGAGTTTTTCTTTCAGTTATGGAAAAACCGGGAATCAGTCAGCCTGAAGTTATCATTAAAAGCATATTTGTATCAATCTGTTCGAAACAATGCGTTGCGTCATCTTCAACATCTTGCTGTGCGCGATGTATATGCAAAAGAAGTAATAAGTGATTTTCAACACAAAATACCTTTACAAAATCAGGAAGACGTAGAAATGAAAGAGCTTAATAAAGTAATAGATGCAACGTTGCAACAAATGCCTGAACGCTGCTCTATAATATTCAGAATGAGTAGATTCGAAGGAAAGAAATACCGTGAAATAGCTGAAATACTTTCCATTAGCATTAAAACTGTTGAATCCGATATGGGTAAAGCACTTCAGTTTTTCAGAAAATCATTGAAGGAATTTACCGGCGAAGAATTGAAAGTTAGTGAATAGAGTCCGCACACCCACAGGGTGTCTGACACTGGGAGCGAGAAATGAATAATGAATAATGAATAATGAAGAGTAGATAAATATCAGCTAAAATCCACCTTTCAAACCAAAAACTTGTAGTATGCACTCCTTCTCCAAAAAGCAAAAAGTCCTTTTTTCTTCTCTTCCCAGGAGAAGATGCCGAAGGCAGATGAGGTGAGAGGGTGTCCGCCTCAGCCGGACGGATGAGGAGAAAAAGTGAATAACGAAACTGAAAAATAATGGAATAGATCTATCACAAAACATAAGAGCAATCTAAAGTAACATGAAATTTTAAACGCTCAAATAAGAAACCAGTAAATCAAAAACTTTCTCAAACCCCAAAGACTCGAAAAACCATCAACAAAATGAAAACTAACCAAAATAACCAATCTGAGGCTGAAAAACTCGCTAAATACATGAGTGGTGAGATGAGCGGTGATGAACTGACTAATTTTGAAAGTGAAATTGCGGTATCGGAAGAGAATAAAATTAGTATCGAAAAAATGAAAAATCAATGGTTGGCCTTGAAAGGATATAATGCACCAAATGCTCCTGATGCTCTTAATGCCTGGAATAAACTTCATACCAGGCTAAGTGAACAGAAACTCATTCCGGAGCAAATTGCTGGTACTAAGAACCGATTCAATCCCTCATTCTTAAAAATTGCTGCAGTTATCCTGATTCTTATTGCTGTAAGCATTGTAATTTACTTTCAGGTGAATCCAAGGCATTCAGTTGAAATGGTTGAACTTAATACAGTTAACGAATCCAACACACTTATTAAAACGCTCAATGATGGTTCAGTAATTTATATTGCTCATAATTCCAGGTTCTCATTCCCAAAGGAATTTGAAAGTGATTCGCGCAATGTGGCATTGCAAGGTGAAGCCTTTTTCGACATAGCCTCAAACCCGGAAAAGCCTTTTATTATTGAAACAGATGAAGCTACAATTGAAGTACTTGGAACTGCGTTTAATGTTAAAACAAATAACGGTAAAGGCTTTGAACTTTTTGTCGACAGGGGAAAGGTTAAAGTTACCCTGAAAAACGATCCGACACATTCCGAACTTGTTTTGGCCGGTGAGAAAATCAGCTCTGCACAGAACAAACTGGTGAAAACCAGGTTTACTTCTAAAAGCGATTATATATGGTACAAACAGCGTATGCATTTTAAAGATGAATCGCTTCAGAATATTATAAGTGTGCTAAATCGGAATTTCAATACTACATTTGTATTAGCTGAAAAAGAAACAGGGAGCCGGAAGCTTACAGTTACGTTCGATAACGAAACTCCTGAAACAATGACTGAACTGATCTGTGTGACCCTTAACCTGAAAAGCCAAAATATAAATGGGTCTGTTATATTATCGGAAAATAAAGAGAACGCAAAAGCGAACTGACTTTCAGTTGTATAGTACAAATATTTCTCTGAAAACTGCCTGTATATTAATTACAGGCTTTCTGTTATTTTCAGGGTTTACTGTTTTTGGTCAGGAATCATTATTGGAGAAATCTATTACCCTCCCAAGGCAACATACTACACTTTACAACGCACTTAACCTGATTTCTGAAAAGGCGGATTGTCTTTTTATTTACGACAGTCAGATAGTTGAAAGCGATAAACGGGTAAAGCTGTTTGCTGATAACCAGTCTTTAAAACTAGTACTTGATAATATCATTGCAAATCCTGAAATTACATACAGGGTAATTGGCCAGCATATTCTGATTTATAATCTTAAAAAAGAAAATCTTAAAGCAAATCTTCCAAAGCCTTTGCCTGTGGTTAGCGATTCGGTGAAAAACATTATTGTTAAAGGACATATTTATGACAATGAAAATAAAACTGCCATTCCTTTTGAGAATGATGTCGCCATTACCTGGTTCATGACCGGTACAAACAGCGGCAAGATTGGTGACTTTCTTCCCACCCGCAAATCAATAAATACAACCGGGAGAACAATTTATCGTATAAAAAACGGCAATATATATCTTGACCGAAGGATCATTTCGATCCAGGAAGTTATTATTCGTTATATTGATCCGAATACAATCATTGCAAAGGCATTGGATCAGCGTAAAATTAATAATAATCGGGAGCCTGTTTATTTGACGTCATTTTATCGTGAAGGGGTTCAGAAGAATAAAAAATATATCAGCTATTCCGAAGCTGTATTTAAGATTTATAAATCACCGTTTACACAGAATGAATATTCCGACCAGGTAAAGCTGCTTAAATCACGAAAAATTGAGGATCCAAATCCAAAGGATACTGTTTTTCTGAAGTTAAAAGCAGGAGTTCAATCGGCTTTGCAACTCGATATTGTTAAATATGTTCCCGACTTTCTTGATGTCCTTTCTTCAGGAAATTACACCTTTACCTATTCCGACCTGATTTCCAACAGTTCTCAGGATTTGTATTCGATAACATTTGTACAAAATGAAGGTATTGAAGAACCATTGTTTACAGGAACATTATACATCGACAAAGAGAGTTTTGCCATATTGGGAGCTGACTTCGAAATAAAGCCACAATTTCTGGATAAAGCAGCCGAAGACCTGATACTTAAAAAAAGCAGGAGGCTCAAAGTGAATCTTGAAAAAATAAATTATACAGTAAGTTATACTCCCTTTAACGGTAAGTACTACTTGAATCACACACGTTGTGATATTGATTTGAAAACGCGCTTAAAACGACATTTAACATCCGATAATTTCAGTACTTATTTTGAAATGGCTACTGTCAATATTGATACACTTAATGTTGCAAAATTCCCGAAACAAGATATTATAAAGCCTAATATTGTTTTCTCGGATGCTCCTTTTACTAATGACGAAACATTCTGGAATGATTACAATATTATCGTTCCCGAAGAAAAGCTGAGCGAAGCATTATCGAAGATAATAAGTAAAATTGAGGAGATTAAATAAGTATTCATAAAATGGTTTAAAATTTTGTGCAATGCTTCCTGTATAAATTTAATTAAAGGTATTTTGCGACAAGGTTGTTCTGAATTTAGAAGTATTTTAAAATGAGTTGAATTTTGTGTAACTTACTGTTAATCAGATCACAATTAAAATATTGTTTTCTCGTTTTATTCTTGGTATGGTTATTGTAAAATTGAATATAGAAGACCAATAGTTAGTTTTCTTCATTACGTAAAAATAAATGCCATGAAAACCCTGAAATCAATCACCAGCCTCATTCTCTTCCTCTTGCTCGGCTTTACTGTATTAGCTCAGGAGAACAAAGAAGAGAAGTTAAATCTGCCCGGCGATAATCTGAATTTGTATGCCGTAATGGATCTTTTCAGAGAATCGGAAACTCTCGAAGGTTTTGAACAAAACCTAAATGCCGAAGATTCAAAAATCAACAATCTCGACCTCAACAACGATGGCAAAGTTGATTACATCAAAGTAATTGATCATGTGCAAGGAGAAGCCCATACTATTGTTCTTCAGGTTGCAATCAACGAAAAAGAAAACCAGGATGTGGCTGTTTTCACAGTTCAGAAGGACGACAAAGGCCAGGTTCAGGTTCAATTAATTGGTGATGAAGCATTATATGGCAAAGATTATATCATTGAACCTATTTACGACAATGCATCATCTACTTCAACTCCAAATCCCGGCTATACAGGAAACACAAATACAACTCATAAACAAAATGTTGTTGTTACTAAAACTACTTACGTTGAAGTAGCAAGCTGGCCTGTAATTACTTACATATATGTACCAAATTATGTTGTATGGCATTCACCATGGTATTGGGGATATTATCCTTCGTACTGGAATTCCTGGACACCATACTACTGGGATTATTATTACGGATACCATTCGCATTATTACAGCCACTATTACGGCTATTACCATCACAGTCATTACTACCGCTACCCGTATTATGCCGATCATTACTACCACAAAAATCGCGCGTACTCTAACACAGTAAATGTTTATACTCAAAATAGGGTGTACAAAAATACATACTCACATCCTGAATCCCGGGTACAGGGCTCGAATGACTTTAACAAAAGATATCCCAATGGCTACAACCCGGCTACAAAACCCCGTACTTCAAGTAGTGCGAATCGCCCTGTTGCAAATCCGCGAGTAAATCAATCATCCAGCCGTCCCGATGGGAAAAATCAAACCACCAGGCCAGCAACAACAACTACGGGAACCAGGCCTACTGGTTCTGCTCCATCTACTAAGTCTGGCTCAACAAGACCTGCAACAACTAATCCTGCCAGATCAAGTGGTAGTAATCAATCCACAAGGCCTGCATCAAACAATCCTTCTACCAGGCCAAGTGGCAATAATCAACCAAGCAGACCTGCAGTAAATAGACCTGAAAACTCTCCCGGAGTCAATAGACCAACAACGCAGCCTGCCAATCCCAGGCCTACAGTTAATCCCGGAGCTAACAGACAGGAAGCAAGACCCTCAAGCACTACTCCAACTTCAAGACCCGCTGTTGATAAACCGGCAACCAGGCCATCGAAAAGCACTCCGGAAACAAAAACACCTTCGAACAGGACATCTCCTCCTGATACCAGAAAAACTAAATCCTCGTCCAACTCTGAAAGACCAATCAAATAATTTGATCTGAAGCCGAAAGGCTGCTAAACTGAAAAAAGGAACTAAACTTATATTTAGTTCCTTTTTTGATTTATCTTCTTGCGTATAAACATACACAAAATTAATTCCTTTTTAGCTTGAATCACCCTAACAAGTGAAGTACTATTTATAAATACCGGTTAAAGTTATATTTACAAAAATATGCTTTTAAATTGTCGGAGTCAGTAAAAACAGATCCGCCTAAAAAGGATCCTGCTTTAAAATTGCTTTTGTTAAATAAAAAATCAACTATTTCGCAGAAATTTGTCAATTTCTTTTGCTACCTTTCTGCCCGAAGCTATCGCATTTACAACCAAACTGGCACCGCTAACTGAGTCGCCGGCTGCAAATACTTTTTGCCTGTTTGTCGATTGGTTTGCATTAACTTTAATATTATTTCTCTGGGTAAGTTCTAATTCCAGTTCCGAAAGCAAGCCTTCAATTACGGGATGTACAAATCCCATGGCAAGTAACACCAGATCAGCTTCAATTATCCTGCGGGTTCCGGGAACAACTTCCATTGAATGCCGGTTGTTTTTATATACCCACTCAACTTCTTCTACCTCAACGCCTTTTACCTGGTTGTTTTCGCCAACAAACCTAACGGTTGTAAGGTTCCAGAATCGTTCACAACCTTCTTCATGCGAGGTAGTGGTTTTCAGGACTTTGCCAAAATAAGGCCATGGATTGTCATCTGCCCGGGTAACAGGTGGTTTAGGCATAATTTCAATTTGTGTAACGCTTTCTGCTTTCTGCCTGATAGACGTACCCACGCAATCGGAACCTGTATCGCCACCACCGATCACAAGAACTTTCTTGCCTTTGGCATAACGTGGATTCTCTTTTGCCGAAATAAGTCCGTTATTTACCCTGTTTTGAGTTGTCAGAAAATCCATTGCAAAATAAATTCCTTTTAGTTCGCGACCTTCGGCATTCAGATCACGTGGATGCATTGCCCCAACAGCAATACATACAGCATCAAATTGCCCTGTAATTTCTTTTCCTGAAATGTCTTTTCCAATATGAATTCCTGTTTTCACTATAAGACCTTCCTGTATCATCAGATCAAAACGTCGATCAACAGTAGCTTTGCTAAGTTTAAAATCGGGAATTCCGAATCGTAATAACCCACCTGCTTTTTCATCTTTTTCGAAAAGCGTTACCCAATGACCTGCTTTATTTAACAAATCAGCAGCGGCCATTCCTGAAGGACCACTTCCGATAACAGCAACAGTCTTACCCGTACGGATTTTCGGAGGTTCCGGTTTAATATATCCTTCGGCAAAAGCTTTTTCAACAATGGCAACTTCATTTTCACGGATTGTTACAGGTTCCTGATTGATATTCAGCACACAGGCATGTTCACAACTGGCAGGGCATATCCTACCGGTAAACTCTGGAAAGTTATTAGTTGCAGCCAGTCTCATATAAGCACCTTTCCAGTCTCCTTTGTAAAGCAGGTCGTTCCACTCCGGAATCAGGTTGTCAACCGGGCAACTCCAATGGCAAAACGGAATACCGCAATCCATGCATCGCGATGCCTGTAGCATCCTGTCTTCGCTGTTTAATACCTGTTCAACTTCACTAAAGTCATTAATCCTTTCGTGTATGGGTCTGTTTCCGGCATCTTTCTTTCTTATCTTTAAAAATCCATTAGGATCAGCCATAATATATTTTTATAAAATGCGCATTTATTTCATCATTTTTTAATTGGCTCTGATTTACAGATCAACTTCAACATCAGCTATTTTCTTCCTGAGTTCTTCCAGTTTCTGCTCGTGCAGAACCTTTTTATAATCGTAAGGTATGATTTTGATAAACATCGTGAGATACTTTTCAAAATCATCGAGAATCATCTTTGCCTTTTTACTTTTTGTAAAGAAATAATGGCGGGCGATAAGACCGTTGAGCTCATGAACATCAACACGATCTTCGACCAATGAGAGTTCAACCATTCCCATATTACAGTAATAATCAAAATCACCTTTTTCATCCAATACATAAGCAATTCCACCGCTCATACCCGCGGCAAAGTTGCTGCCTGTTGAACCAAGTACAACCACGCGGCCTCCTGTCATATATTCACAACAATGATTCCCGACTCCTTCAACCACAGCGTTTGCGCCACTGTTGCGCACTCCGAAACGTTCACCGGCAACACCCGAAATGTAAATTTCACCTCTGGTTGCTCCATAAAGAACCGTATTTCCTATGATTATGTTTTTATCCGAATCAAAAGTAGATCCGGTAGGAGGGACTACTATAATCCTGCCACCCGAAAGTCCTTTTCCCAGGTAATCATTTGAATCACCTTCGAGACGCAGTTCCACGCCAGGCATCAGGAAAGCTCCAAAGCTTTGACCTGCGGATCCCTCAAACCTGCAGTTGATAGTACCTTCAGGCAATCCCTGGGCCCCATGCATAGTTGCAATCTTTCCCGAAAGCATGGCTCCGATAGTTCTATCCGTATTATGAATTTTTCTATGAATCAGCACAGGCTCTTTGTCCGAAAGTGCTTTTTTAGCCTCTGTAATTAATTCCAGATCAAGAACATGATCTATTTTATGATCCTGTACGTCAACACAATGAATGGCATTTTCTGCGGATTCCTTTGGCAAGGTAAGTAAGCCGCTCAGATCAAGATTTTTAATTTTCCAGTGTTCAATGTCATAATTTCTTTCCAGCAGATCAAAACGACCAATAATATCGTCCATTTTTTTATAACCCAGTTCTGCCAATTGTTCGCGTACTTCTTCGGCTATAAAACGGAAAAAAGTAACAAGATTATCTGCTTCGCCATGAAATCTTTTACGCAGTTCCGGATCCTGGGTAGCAACTCCGACGGGACATGTATTAAGGTGACATTTACGCATCATTACACAACCCAATACAATCAGAGCTGATGTTGCAAGTCCAAATTCTTCGGCTCCCATTAAAGCTGCAATGATCACATCTTTTCCGCTTTTTAACTGGCCATCAGCCTGAAGCATAACTTTGCGGCGCAGGTTATTCATTACCAGTGTTTGTTGAGTTTCGGCAAGTCCAAGTTCAAGTGGTAAACCGGCATGTTTGATGGAAGATGTAGGGCTGGCTCCGGTACCGCCTTCGTAACCGCTGATTGTGATCAGATCAGCACCTGCTTTGGTAACTCCCGCAGCTATGGTACCGATTCCACTTTCAGATACCAGTTTTACACTTATCCTGGCCTTTGGATTAACATTTTTAAGGTCGAAAATAAGTTGCGAAAGGTCTTCAATAGAATAAATGTCATGATGTGGCGGTGGTGAAATTAGCGTAATTCCTGGTATTGAATACCTTGTTTTAGCGATAATCTGATCCACTTTATGGCCCGGAAGCTGTCCGCCTTCGCCGGGTTTGGCACCCTGTGCAATTTTAATTTGCAACTCATCCGCATTCACCAGGTATTCAGTTGTTACACCAAAACGACCACTTGCAACCTGTTTGATAGCGCTTCGTGCACTGTCGCCGTTTTCAAGGGGTACAAACCGCACAGGATCTTCGCCACCTTCGCCGGTATTGCTGCGACCTCCAATACGGTTCATAGCGATAGCAAGCGTTTCGTGTGCTTCGCGACTGATGGAGCCATACGACATTGCACCCGTAACAAACCGTTTCATGATATTTTCTATCGGTTCAACCTCGTCAATTGGAATCGGATTTTGCTTTATTTTCAATAACCCGCGGATAAATCCCGGGCGCGCCGTATCAGCATTTACTAAATTGCTGTATTCTTTAAACTTCGAATAATTAGCGGTTCTGGTGCTCCATTGCAGTAATGCAATAGATTCAGGATTCCATGCATGATGTTCACCATATTTGCGGTACGAAAAAACTCCTTCAGTAAGCATTTCCGGTTGTGGCTCATGAAAAAATGCTTTCCGGTGTGGGATAAGCACTTCTTCGGCAATTTCACTCATTCCTATTCCACCGATCCTTGAAACTGTTCCTGCAAAATACTTGTCAATCACATCCCGGTGAATACCTACAGCCTCAAATATTTGTGATGAGCGGTAACTCCTGAGAGTACATATCCCCATTTTCGACATGATCTTGAGGATACCTTTATTAATAGCATGAATATAGTTGTCTCTAGCTTTTTGATAATCGAGTTGAATGGCTTTGTCTTTAACCAGTTTGTCGATGACAGCAAAGGCCATATACGGATTTATAATACTCGCTCCATACCCAAAAAGTAATGCAAAGTGCATCACTTCACGTGGTTCAGCCGACTCCACGACAATGTCGATCTGCATCCGTTTCCTCTTTTTAATCAGGTGATGATGAACCGCCGATACAGCTAGTAACGAAGGGATAGGTGCAGTGTTTTCATCAATATCGCGATCAGAGAGGATAATATAGTTTTTCCCCTCGTCAACAGCCTTTTCAGCATCAATGCATAATTGTTCAACTGCCGATTGCAATCCTACAGCACCTTTTTCTGCATCAAAATGCAACAAAAGGTTTACTGCTGAAAATCCTTTATACCTCAGGTTTTTAACAACTTTAAAGTAGGTGTTGGAAATTACAGGATTCCGGAAACGTACCATTTTAACATGGTCGGGCGACGTTTCCAGGAGATTTTGTTGTAATGATCCCAGGAAACCGGATAATGTCATCACCAACTCCTCTCTGATAGGATCAATTGGCGGATTGGTAACCTGTGCAAACAATTGTTTAAAATAATTGAATAACCTGTAAGGCTTTCTTGAAAGTACTGCTACCGGAACGTCATTGCCCATTGAGCCAATCGGTTCTTTACCTGTAGCAGCCATTTCCTTTATAATCAGATCAGTATCCTCCATAGAGTAATTGAAGGATGTGAGATATTTGTTGTACTCTTCTCCCATATCAGGTTTTACCTGCTGACCGGTTTCAATATCTTCGAGATTGATCATATTTTGTTTGATCCATTCTCCGTAAGGGAATTCGGCAGCCAATTTGGCTTTGAGTTCCTCATCATAAAATATTTTGCCTTCCTGTGTATCAACCAATAGCATTTTCCCAGGTTTCAACCGGCCTTTTTCCCTGATTTCTTCAGCAGGAAAAGACTGAACTCCAGCTTCAGAACCCATAACCATCAAATCATTTGTAGTTATAAGGTATCTTGATGGCCGTAGTCCGTTCCTATCGAGTGTTCCGCCAATATACCGGCCATCAGAAATTAATAGCGATGCCGGCCCGTCCCAGGGTTCCATAAAACAGGAATGATAATGATAGAAATCCCTTAATTCAGTTGGAATAGGATTTTTAGCATTTATTGATTCGGGAATCAGGATGGAGATTGCATAAGGAAGCGATTTGCCGCTCATAACCAGGAATTCCAAAACATTATCGAGAGATGCTGAGTCGCTCATGCCAGGTTGAATAACCGGGAACAACCGCGAAAGATCACCTAGTTTTTCGGATTTCAGAATAGATTCCCTGGCTTCCATCCAAAAACGATTCCCTTTTATAGTATTTATTTCACCATTGTGTCCCAGCATCCTGAATGGTTGTGCAAGATCCCAGCTTGGGAAAGTATTGGTGCTGAAACGCGAATGTACCAGTGCGATTGCACTCTGCATACGCTCATCAGTAAGATCGAGAAAGTACTGTCCGAGTTGAGGAGATGTAAGCATCCCTTTATAAATCAGGACTTTTGTGGATAGACTCGGAATGTAGAACATTTTCTTTTGAACCATGTCCGAATTACTAACCATGTTTTCAATCCGCTTCCTGATAATATAAAGTTTTCGCTCCATATCTTCCTGCCTCAGATCCGATCCCAGCAGGATTTGTTGTATTTCCGGTTCAGCAGCACGCGATATATGTCCAATAATTGAGTTGTCACGCGGTACCTCCCGAAATGCTATCAGGTTTACACCTTCCTCTTCAATTATCTGAAGCATAATTTCCTTGCACTTTTCAGCATCTGAACGATTTTGTGGTAAGAATACAAGGCCCGTTCCGAATTGTCCTTCGGGAGGAAGCGTATAACCAAGATCGCGGTAAAAACTATACGGAACCTGGATCAGCACACCCGCTCCGTCGCCGGTTTTACTGTCGGAACCTTCGGCTCCCCGATGGGTCATGTTACAAAGAATTTCGAGGCCATTGCTGATTATTGAATGAGATTTTTGCCCTTTAAGGTGTGCAACAAATCCAATTCCACAATTCTCATGTTCAAATTCTGGTCGATATAATCCCTGCTGTTGTGGCCGTTCTGTTTTCATTAGTATTTACTTTATATGCTTTTTAGTGACTTTTATATAAAAAAAAAGTCCTCTGGTTTCTCAGAGAACGGTCATTATTAATCCAATAATAAATACCATTCTCAACCTTTGTGGCAGAAATTTTTATTGTGATTAAATAAAATTGTGGAGTTATAACTGCGCATTTTTTGCGGATATTGATTGCAAAGATACGATTTATTATTTCTGACGATTATTTTAATTTTAATTACACGTGTATATTTAACCAGGGTGTTTCAGGAATATATAGGTTTATTTTCCTTACTAGTATGAAATAATAGGGTTTAGATTATAAAATTAAGTGTTTTACTTAATTGTGATTCAAAATAAAATCAGGTAAATATTCTATACCTCGTTTTTTAACTTATAAAAAAACGGGTGATTGTATAATATAATTACAGGAGTGAAGCAGGTAATGTTAACCTGATAATTTATCTCTTTATAATAATTTGAGATTACTATAGAATTATCCGGATAAAATTTATTCGCGAAACTAAAATTTCAATATGATCCGATTGTTTTCAACTTTTTAGTATAATAGTCAACAGTGAGTTTTTGTTGAGTGACCTGGTCGTATAAATCTTCTTGAGTGCTATCATTAAGTGTAATTTCTTTTGTATTATCATCGATTAATGTATTTGCTTTCGAAATCCGGCTTTCTGCTGTATTAATATCCTTTAAAAGACTTTTCTTTTTCTTCTGTAAACTTTTCAGTTCCGACTTTTTCGACTTCTTAGCTTCATCTCCATCATCCATTGTACTCAGTAGTGTAGAACTATTATTAATTTTAATATCCAGTATATCCAGTTCCTTATTAATATTTTTTATTTTATCATTCTGTTGTGTTATGTTCACCTTGGATGATTTAATACCTTTTTCCAATTTTTGTTTAGCTTTCCGGGACGAACTAAATTCCTTTTCCAGTTTCTTAAGTGTTGATTCTTCAGCTGATAGCTGTTCTTTGGCAACGATAGTGTATTGATCCTTTCCGAATTTTTTAAGGAAAGCACTTACTTTGTCATATTCTTCGGAGTTTTCTTCAACAAAAACATCCCGAGCCGTTTCAACGCTTACGAATAAACGCGTCAATGAGTCATAATTTTCAACTTCACTCATGATATTTACACTTCCTCCGGCAAAATCGGATAAAATAGCGCCAAATAAAGTCATTTCATTATTGACTTTTTGAACTTTTGATTTAGTGCCTTTCTCTATAGTTTTAATCCAGTTAGCCTTTACAACTTCGGGTTTTGCTTCCGGAATTGAAAGAGGTTTTTGAGCATTAGCAACAGAAAAGCTGATAAAAATGAAAATTAAAAAGTAGAAATATGTTTTCATAATGTTAATTTAGAATGTTAAATGAATAATACAAATATAAAGAAATCCACAATAATAACATGCTTTTAAAAAAGATAAGCAGAAAGCCTGTCAGCTCCATTGGGTAAGAACTTTGTTTCTTTTATGCATGTTGCTGAAAAGAAATGGCAGCTTTAATAGCTTAATATATAATCATTTGAGTGCAATAATAATAAGAAATTATTAACACTATTTACTGAATTTTCACTTCAATTTTTTCAACTGGTTTACCTACCTTTGCACACTTAAAAAAACGAAATTACTGTAAAATCATATGGAAATACCCAGCAAATACGATCCAAGGTTAATTGAAGATAAATGGTATAGCTACTGGCTCGAAAATAAATATTTTCATTCAGTTCCTGATGACAGGGAGCCATACACCATTGTAATTCCCCCGCCCAATGTTACCGGTGTTTTGCATATGGGTCACATGCTCAATAATACCATACAGGATGTTTTGATACGCCGTGCCCGTATGACAGGCAAAAATGCGTGCTGGGTGCCGGGAACTGACCATGCATCAATAGCTACAGAAGCCAAGGTTGTTGCCAAATTGAAAGAAGAAGGTATTGAAAAGGCTGATCTCACCCGTGAATCTTTTCTTGAACATGCCTGGGAATGGAAGGAAAAACATGGAGGAATTATTCTTGAACAACTCAAAAAACTTGGAGCTTCGTGCGATTGGGACCGGACCGCTTTTACAATGGATGAAGCCAGGTATGAGTCTGTTATCCAGGTGTTTATTGATTTGCATAGGAAAGGTCTAATTTATCGTGGAGTACGGATGGTTAACTGGGATCCCCAGGCGTTGACAGCTCTTTCTGACGAAGAAGTAATTTTCAGGGAAGTTCAGAGTAAACTCTATTACCTGCGTTATAAAGTTGAAGGCTCTGTTGATGAATGGGTTACTATCGCTACCACTCGTCCCGAAACCATTTTGGGTGATACAGCCGTTTGTTACCATCCCGAAGATGATCGTTTCAAACATCTGGAAGGCAAAATGGTTTTGGTTCCCTTGCTAGGACGTTCTATACCGATGATCAGTGATGAGTATGTTGATCGCGAATTTGGTACAGGCTGCTTGAAAATCACTCCTGCTCATGATGTAAACGATTACATGATCGGTCAGAAATACAATCTCGAAAGCATTGATATCTTCAATCCAAATGGAACGCTGAGTGAAAAGGCACAAATGTATGTTGGTCTCGATCGCTTTGCTGTCCGCGATTTGATTGTTAAAGATATGGAAGCTTCTGGAAACCTTGTTAAAATTGAAGAATACACCAACAAAGT
>CAJDUB010000010.1_pt1 | contig 18832 bp, 19 predicted proteins | sample 7390251 | NCBI WGS metagenome assembly CAJDUB01 (sample SAMEA7055665, study PRJEB34461) | soil metagenome | biome: terrestrial ecosystem; feature: Peninsula; material: soil | place: Antarctica | collected 2016
AGCCGATGCCACATGTGTTTTGAAGTTATCCATGACCAGTGTAATTTTTGTTGCTTCTGGGTAATCCTCGTCCGCAATCTCTTTAATGAACTTAGCCCAATCTTTCTTTGTCTTGAATTCTGTTACTTCCACTCTTCTTTTCCCTTTTAATGGCTCGTTTGCCATAAAGATATTCACAACACCGTGTCTGACATATTCGTAATCAACTCTCTCTTCCTGTCCTGGCTTAATTGGAACTGATGCTCTTCCCTCTTCTATTAACTGTTTCGGCGATTCATCCATACAAACCACAGGAAAGTCTTTATTATAAGGCCTTTTGTACACATCCAAAACTTGCTCCATGTGTGCAACAAATTCACTGTTTTGCGCTGGCGGTATCACCCAGCCTTTCACTTTCCAAGGCTTAAGTTCATTTTTTTTAAAACGTTACCTACAGCCACATAAGATATACTGTCCACATAATTCAACTCAACCATTTTATCAGCTAGCAAACGCAAAGACCATCGCGCAAATCCCTTTGGAGGCTCACTGCAACAAAGCGTTACTATTTTTGCTTCCACATCCCCATCTATTTTTTTCTCATAAATCCGGGTTGTTAGTTGCCTTTCAAGGCTACCTTCAAATCCTTCTTCTATAAATCGTTTCTTTACTCTGTCAATTGTACGCATCCCAACTTTAAGAACTTTGCTTATTTGCTCATTTGTAATCTTTTCGGCGTATTCTCCTTCGTCACAATTCAAAAGGATATAAGCTGTCCGAAAAGTCTGTGAAGTATGCGAACCTTTATTAATGATGCTGTGTAGTTCTTCAACTTCTGATTTTGTGAGTTTAACGTGATAATGTACCATAAGATTTTTCTGCAAAGATACATATAATTACGTCATATTATAATTAACTTAACACTACTTCAAATATACCCAATCAATTACTATTCAATAAAAAATACGCTGCATTCAGCACAGTTGCAAATGTAACCCACAATAAATACGGGATATTGATGTAAGCCGCCAAAGGCTTTAACCTGTAGAAACGGTAAAGCATGATGATAATCATTATCCATAAAACAATTATATCAACTAATGCAACACCTATCAATTTGAAATAGAAGAAGAAAAAACTCCACCCGAAGTTTAATAGTAATTGAATTGAAAACACCAATATCGCCTGGTTACGTTCTTTGCCTGACTCAAGTTTCCAGATCAGGAAAAGGGAAATGCCCATAATTATATAGAGTGCTGTCCAAACCGGTCCAAAAACCCAGTTTGGCGGATTGAAGGTTGGCTGGTTCAGCGTGGCATACCATCCGGGTATTGCCTTTGAAGTGAAAATTCCTGCTATGGCTCCAATACCAAGGGGCAACAGAAGTGAGATTAAAAGTTTACCAATTTGCTGCGCTTTCATAACTGCATTATTTTAATTCTTTGAGTATCCTCAATGCTTCATCCACATGTTTTGTTGCCTGTGTTTGTGAATTGAAAATGTATATCACTTTCCCGGTTTTATCAGCAATATAGGTCACGCGGCCTGGTATCAGACCCAGAAAATTAGTAGGTACATCAAAAAGTTTACGAATTTTATTGCCTTTATCACTTAGAAGTGTGAACGTAAGCCTGTGTTTTTCGGCAAAATCTTTGTGGCTTTCAACCGACTGCCCGCTTATGCCAATAATTACGGCATCAGCTTCAGTGAAAACTTCAAACTGATCGCGGAACGAACAAGCTTCTGCGGTACATCCCGGGGTGTCATCTTTTGGATAAAAATAAATCACCAGATTCTTTTTACCGATTACAGAATTGATGTCAAACATAGTACCGTTTTGATCCGGTAATGAAAATTGTGGAATAGTGCTTCCGGTTTTAATTTCGTTCATGAGTTTGCTTTGGCTAAATGTTAGATATGATGTAAAAATAAGCAAATAGAAGATAAGTGAGAAGCGATAAAAATTACTGAATTTCACGTAATTTCTGTTGTCAGGATAAATATTACCGAAGAAAGCCTGCAATTCTCTCCGGAAGTAAAATTTGGTAAAAGAAGCCTGCTTGTCAGTTTTATAAATTATCGTACGAAATTTGCTCCTGTATAAAATCAGGACTATTCCAAAGATGACAAATAAGAATAGCCAGATGTGTTCGGATATAGACATTTTTTGAATTTTAATTATAGTATAACAATGCTTATGAGCAAATGGCTGCAGAGTACATTTTATTTCATTTTACTCAAATCAATTTCCTGTCCGAATTGAATTATGTATTTGTTGTTATCAAAAATCGCGAATTCCCGCATGCCAGTTTCAAAATTATCTATCGGGTAAACCACTTCTACTTTATTTTTTAATTCCTTCCACACTTTTTCCACATCATCAGTATGGATATATATCGTTCCTGTAAACTTTGCTTCTTTAAATTCAGGATATTGCGTGGGCACTGCAAGCATTATTTGCACGTTATCACGACTTAGCGAAGCCCAGCCAAGTTTCTCATTCAGCTCATCGCATTTGAATTTCAGGATATTTGTGTAAAATCCAACGGTAAGGTTCAGGTGTTTTGTCCATAACATAGGCGAAAGACCGAGAAGTTTCATAGAGTAAATGTTTAAAACGATAAATGTATTTGATTGTTAAAAGTACAAAACCTTTAAATATAACATGAATAAAGATATTTTGTTTGATATTTTCACGATAAGTTTAAACATGGAATTCCCTAGAAGAAAATTTCAAAATATCATCCCCAAATCAATGTATTATTAGGAGAACTATCTTTTTTAAGGACTGACATAATATAATTTCAGTAGTAGTTCAACGAAGGTTTTGTGAGCGTGGGGCATTTCAAGCCATGCAGAAGTGAGCGCTGGTTTGAAGCAAGTTAATTCGCAAAGTCTTTCCAAGCGAACGGCTTGCGTGGCGTGGCAAAAAACCTTACGTAGAAATACACTGAAATTTTATTAAGTCTAGATTTTTGCTCAACTTTTGATCATGCAAAAGTTGAAAAAAGTACACGTAAAATAGATACAAATTTGAGGAACTTATTTTAAAATAATTAGTATAAGAAAATAAGTAACAGGTGATAGTAATCTTTTCTCCGGCTTTAGGTTTTAAATCAGTAATCCCTGATTTTTTTCATTTTGAACTTTATAATAATAACTTTGTGAACAACAAATAATTTATATGAACATGAGTTCACGTCTGCATAACCTGAGATTAAATTATAAAATATGGCTCGAAACATCGGACCGTAATGGAATACTTGGCGATAAAAAGTGTGAGTTGCTGCGTGCGATTGATGAAACCGGTTCACTTAATGATGCCATGAAAAAACTCAATCTCACGTATCGGAAAACATGGGACAATCTGCGGAAAATAGAACGTGAATTAGGTTTTCCACTTATTAAGCCTACACGTGGAGGAGCCGATGGTGGTAATACAGTATTAACTGTTGAAGGTAAAATTCTAATACAGGCATTTGAAAAGTTCCATTCCGAATACGATCAGATCATCCAGCAAGGTTTTGAAAAAATCCTCGGTGAACTTAAAAACGAGATTAAATAAAAAGAAATCAGTTGTGTAATTCGAAAGTATCAATTATTTGATACTTTTGCAAACCGAATTGCAAAAATATGCAATTCGGAAAAATAATTAATCATTTTCTTCTCATGAATAATGCAATTTACAATTTCCCGCTTCCGCAAAATGAAACTGTATTGGAATACAGAAAGGGTAGTTCTGAAAGAAAACTTCTCGAAAGTGAGTTAAACCGACAACTTCTTGAAACTATCGAAATTCCATTGATAATTGGAGGGAAAGAGATACGAACCGGCCAAACCGGACAGGTTCGAATGCCGCACAATCATTCACATGTTCTTGCTACTTATTATAAAGCTTCGGAAAAAGAAGTTGACATGGCCATTTCTGCCGCACTGGCGGCACATAGAATCTGGTCCGATCTTTCCTGGACAGTAAGAGCTTCCATTTTACTAAAAGCTGCTGAACTGATTTCGGGGAAATACAGGCAAAAGTTGAATGCCGCAACCATGCTGGGACAGAGTAAGAATATACTTCAATCAGAAATTGATGTTGTTTGCGAAACTATTGACTTTCTGAAGTTTAACGCATATTTCGCTTCCCGGATTTATGAAATGCAGCCACAATCAGCTTTCAACCAGCTGAACAAAATGGAGTTCCGTCCGTTAGAAGGATTTGTATTTACAGTGAGCCCTTTTAATTTTTCATCAATAGCTTCCAATCTCAATATGGCACCTGTTATGATGGGCAACACTACCGTGTGGAAACCTGCCACTACATCGTTGCTCTCTAATTTTTACCTGATGAAAGTTTTCCAGGAAGCTGGTCTACCCGATGGTGTAATCAATTTCATTCCCGGAAGTGGTGCGCAAATTGGGAATCACGTGCTGCAATCGACATATCTTGCAGGAATTCATTTTACCGGTTCAAATAACACTTTTAATAGTCTTTGGCAGGGAGTTGCTTCTAAGCTGTCTCATTACAAGTCATATCCGCGTTTAATTGGTGAAACCGGGGGCAAGAATTTTATTTTTGTGCATCCTTCGGCCAATTCAACGGAAGTTGCCGTAAATGCATACCGGGGAGCATTTGAATACCAGGGACAGAAATGCTCGGCTGTTTCGCGCATGTATGTGCCTGTTTCGCTCTGGCCATCAGTTAAAAATGAATTATTGCGGATTAGTGCTGATGCAAAAATGGGAGATGTTTCAGATCCTTTGAATTTCGTAAATGCAGTGATTGATGAAAGCTCTTTTGATAATTGCATGGAGTTTATTGAGTATGCTAAAAAATCGGATGAAGCTGAGATAATTGCCGGTGGCAATGGCGATAAAACAGTTGGCTATTATGTTGAACCAACAATTGTTGTAACTACAAATCTAAAGTTCCGGACTATGGAGGAAGAAATTTTCGGTCCTGTACTAACCATTTTTGTTTATAACGATGACCAATTACTGGAAACGATTGAGCAGTGTAATACAACTTCTCCATACGGTTTAACCGGAGCAGTGTTTTCGCGCGACAGGGTTGCTGCTTCAGCCATTTGTGAGCAATTGCGTTATTCAGCCGGTAATTTCTATATAAATGATAAACCAACCGGTGCAATAGTAGGTCTTCAGCCTTTCGGCGGATCACGTGCTTCGGGAACCAATGATAAAGCAGGCGGCGAATTTAACCTCATCCGTTGGATAAGCCCGCGTACTATAAAGGAAACATTTTTACCTGCAAATGAGTATCGCTATCCTTATATGATGGAATAATAAAATTTATAAATGAAAACTGATATGAGAATTGAATTGAAAAACCTTGGAATTGAAGCTGTCAATAAAGGCGCTTCAACCGGCAGTATATGGATTAATACACACGGAGACGAAACAGTATCTGTGTCACCGGCAGATGGTATGCCGATTGCAAAAGTTATAAATGCTACTTTATCCGATTATGAGCACCTGATGGAAAAGGCTCAGCAGGCGTACCTCCGTTGGCGTATTGTTCCGGCTCCCAAACGTGGAGAAGTGGTGCGACAAATCGGTGATGCTCTGCGCCGGCACAAAGAAGATCTTGGATACCTGGTATCGCTCGAAATGGGTAAAATATATGAGGAAGGTCTTGGTGAGGTTCAGGAAATGATTGATATATGCGAATTTGCAGTTGGCCAATCGCGCTTGCTTAATGGGGCTACCATGCATTCCGAACGGCAGTTTCACCGCATGTACGATCAATACCATCCTGTAGGAATTGTAGGGATTATTACTTCTTTCAATTTTCCGGTAGCGGTATGGGGTTGGAATTCCATGTTGGCAGCCATTGCAGGTGATGTGGTAATCTGGAAACCGAGTTCCAAAACACCGCTTTGCGCAATAGCTGTGCAAAAAATTATATCAGAAACTCTTGCTGCCTGCGACGTTCCTGAAGGTGTATTCAACCTGGTAATTGCCAGTTCAAAGGTATTGGGCGATAATTTTGCTGCCGACAGGCGTATTCCGCTAATTTCAATTACCGGTTCTACAACTGTTGGCAAAAGAGTAGCTTCAATCGTAGGTCAGCGCCTTGGTAAAACCATTCTTGAACTTGGTGGGAACAATGCCGTTATTATTTCGCAATACGCTGACCTTGAGATGACACTCCAGTCGGTTGTGTTTGGTTCGGTAGGTACTTGCGGCCAAAGGTGTACTTCTACACGCCGCCTTATTGTTCACGAAAAGGTTTATGATGAAGTTAAATCACGTTTGATTGCAGCATACAGCAGCTTAACTGACCGTATTGGAAACCCGCTTGAAAAAGGTGTTTTGATAGGTCCATTGGTCGACAAGCATTCTGTAGCCAATTTCAAAAATGCACTTGTTGAAGTTCAGAAAGAGGGAGGTAAACTTCTGTTTGGAGGACAGTTGTTAAGCGATGGAAATTATTCTTCTGGTAATTACGTTGTACCGGCCATTGTCGAAGCTGAAAATCATTTCAATAAAGTTCAGGAAGAAACGTTTGCACCAATAGTTTATCTTATTAAATACAAGAATATTGAGGAGGCGATTGCCCTTAATAATGGAGTTCCACAAGGATTATCATCCTGTATCTTTACTGAGAACCTGGTGGAGTCTGAAAAATTCCTTTCCGAAACCGGTTCGGATTGTGGTATCGCAAATGTTAATCTGGGAACTTCTGGAGCTGAAATTGGCGGTGCTTTTGGTGGAGAAAAGGATACCGGCGGAGGTCGCGAATCGGGTTCGGATGCCTGGAAAGCTTATATGCGCCGTCAGACTAATACTATTAATTTTAGCGGACAAACAGCGCTTGCACAAGGTATTACGTTTGATTTTTAAGTTTGATTTCTGTTCCTGAAAATAAGAAGCTGCCTTTATGGGGCAGCTTCTTTAATTAATGGAATAAACGTTCTACTATTTTATAATATGTTTTATCACTTGAACTTTGTCTTTTGATGTAGCCTTTATGAAATATATTCCTGAAGGGAATATTTTGTCAAATGTGCTGATCTCATTTTCGGGTTTTATTTTATAAACTTGTTGCCCTATATTGTTGTAAATTTCTATTAAGGTAGCTCCTTCCGGACTAAAAATTGAAAATGAAGAAACCGAAGGATTGGGAAACGCCTTGAGTTGTTTTACTCCAATACGATCAATTCCTGTTAATAATACTCCAGTTACGACAATATCGTCAATTTTTGAGATTCCGGCAGTTGTGACGTTACCTGTGTTAATGTCAGTGCTTGATGTCATAATCCAGCGGATGTGTACGGGATCAGACTGATCCTGGCATTCGGTTGGCAATTCCAGATTGGCAACAACTCCCGTTGTCCAGTTGTTTGCAAGCGCAACAGTTCCTCCCTGCAAGTCGGCCCATGTGCCGGTGCTGCCAACTTTATATTGTATTTTAAAATCAATAGGCCCGCCATTGGTGCCTCCTGCACTCTGTTTCGACGATATTTTCACCTGATCGTAACCGCTTGTTATAAAACTGATGTTCCAGTTTTTAAGGTCTAAACCTTCGTTCCAGTTGGTGGCAGTGGCAGCTTTTGTGGTGGCACCATTTGTCATGGTAACAGGACCGGCTCCTTCGATACGGAGGGTACTGTTCATATTCAAAGCATTAGTGCCATTTTGCACTGTATCACTCAGCAGATTATTCGGGAAGTTCCATTTTACCAGTTCTTCCTGACCTTGAACCAATTGAAAAAAAGGAAGCAGAAGTGTAATTAAAAGTAATTTTTTCATCATAAATTTGGTTTTATTAAGATATTGATTTGATTATTAGTTGTTTCAGAAACGATAAGAGGCTTCAAGCATATAAAACCGACTTATCCCAAGATTGCCTTTATTATCCGTATATATATTGTTTGTAAGGTTTTGTATTGTAAATGAAAGTGAGTAATGGAAGGCAAAAACATGTGATATTTTTGCATCCAGCCGGTAATACGACGGCATCTCCATCAGGTTTTCATCATCTGTATATAAAGGGCCGGTGTATTCGTAAGCCAGCATAGCATTGAAGTATTTATTTCTCCAGTTCAACATAGTGGTGAACCTGTTTTTAGGTACTTCCATCAGGAATTTACCCGAAAGATTCTTCGCAACAAATCTGATAGTATCAAAATCCTTAATAACCGAATGATTATAAGCATATGACAAAGTAAGTCCGATAGATTTTACAGGATTTATTCTCAAAGTGGCCTCAGCCCCCGAAACAGCAGCTTTGCTTACATTTTCGCGCTTTAGTATTGGCTTGGGGCTGGATGTAGAGTAAACAGTATCACCGGTTCCAACAAAGTATTGAAAATCTTTTCCGATTGAATAATATACAGAAGGCTCTATCCTTACATATTTATTGAGAGTAAACGAACCGCCGATTTCGAAGTTATTCAAATGCTCAGGCTCCAGATCAGGATTTGCCATTTTAAAACCTTTCGAGATACTTCCGCTGCGACACATATCATCCAGGGTGCCGGGCCTGAATCCAGCTGCATAATTTACATAGATAGAATTGGAATGCTTTAAATCATAACGTGCGCCTAGTTTTGGGCTGATCGCAAGCCAGCTTTTGTCTTTATAATCCCCGGTGTATTCCATCATATAACTGTTGGTTACAGACGGTGCCCCGATGATAAATGCTGCATCACTAAAGAATACCGCATCCGTTCTTATTCCGCCTATAATTTTCAGCTTGTTGTTAAGCATACTGAACTCATCCTGCACAAAAACAGCATAGGCATTCATTTTTCCTTTGTTTGTAATGGTATCCGTCGAGGTAAAATAAATATCTGAAGCATCTGCCCCGCTTAACCTGATATCGGCACCACAAGTTATTTTATGGTTGGCCCCGGCTTTTGTAGTGGCCGAAAGCCACATTCCGTAATCGTTACGGTGCGAATCGGTTAGGTATAACACATACTGAGTTATGGCGTATGGCGGCGTCTTTTCAGTTTTCAGCTGCTCTTTCTGGTTCATGTAATTTTCGAGCTGCATATAAACGTTGGCCGTAATTTGTGTTTTACCAGAATAACCATGATACGTTGCATACGCATGGTTGGTGCGGTATTTATAGTACCCGCCTTCCGGATCATACACCTGTATGCCGTCCCCGGTTTTGTCGTCAAAATAATTATACCCGATCTCAAGCCGGCTGCTGTCGCTGAAGTTGTAAATAAGTTTTCCGCCTAAATTATATTCCCATAAATAGGCTTTCACATCCGTGCTGTCGCGCGATTCCTTTGGCGCAATTACGTATCCGTCGCCACGCCTGTAAAATGAATTTATGCTCCAGCCCAGTTTGGGTAGTTTTTTTGAACGGCTGCTCAGCCATGCCTGGATTCCCTGTGTATTGCACGATCCCAGCGAAACTTTAATACTGCCTGCAGGTTCAACTTGTATGTCTTTTGTAATCACATTGATAACACCACCCATCGCATTGCCTCCGTACATAGCTGAACCGGGACCTTTTATTACTTCGATCCTGTCGACACTTTCTGTATTTATGCGGTTCCAGTTTACGCCGCCGCCATCGGCTTTGTTTAACGGAACGCCATCAAGCATAACCAGTGTGCGGGCCGAACTGTTAAGGCCGCGCATATTGGTGGATGCATTTTTCGAGAAAATCCCGTTTTTCCTGTCAACAACTATGGATGCTTCGGTTCGCAGAAGGTCATCAATGGTTGATGCAGGCATTTCCTTTATCTGTTCGGCTGTAATAAGCCTGACCGAAGCAGGTATTTCGTTGATTTTCTTAACTGTGCGTGTTGCAGTTATAACGGTTTCAGCTATTTCCGAATTTCGTTGTTCGAGGCGGATAATGATGTCATGAAGACCGGAAGCAGGAACATTCAGCGTTTGTATTGTGCCTGAAAATCCGATGTGCGAAACCTGTACGACTATCTTACCGGTTTTTTGAATATGTAATGTAAAACTGCCGTCATCACCGGAAACTGCTCCAATGTTTGTGCCTTGAACAAGTATGTTGGCATTGGCAATTGGCTTATCGGTATTTTCATAGATAAACCCGCTGATTTCCTGTGCAAAAACAAGTGCCGGTATTAACAACAGAAATATGAAGAAGATTTTAAGTGTTGTCATAGATCTATTTCTGAACTTTTATATCCGCGATAATATGTCCGCTCACATCGCTCTGTATTGATTTTATCCTTATCAAACCTCTTTTACCGGCTGCCGGCCCTATTGTTATTTCGAAAGGGATTACATAACCTGCTCTGAGTATTTTAAACTTTCGTTTTCCGGTAGTGGCCGATGTATAATTGGTGATAATCAGGCTGTCGTTAAAAGCGTCATCGAATGTCTGCTGCGAAATGCTGAGGCTGTCAGCTTTGTATCGTGTTTCATTTTTTGGAGCTGCCCAGTTTGCAATCATAGGATAAAAAGCAGTTACATCACTTTCGCCGGGTGATGATAAGGTGAATTCGGTTGTAGGTATCAGCAAATCGCCAAAATAGGTTATGATGTTGATATCCGATTGGTTGGCATCGGCTTGTAGCTTTGAATAGGAAATTCCATTTGCAACCGAGAAAAAGGAATTTAAAAGCTTGTTATTTTGCGCACCTAATTCCACAGAAGTGTAAGAGTTAATTGGTCCGAATGCAGAATTTGTGTCTTTTATAATTGTAAGTGAATAAGTTGCTGATTTACCGTTTTTATCACGGATTATAAACGCCCATTTCTCATAGTTTGAAGCTCCATACGAAATGCTTCTCGTGTAGCTGAAATCATTCGAATACATTCCACTGTCGAGCGCTGTCTCCATGCCGCTTTCGGTAGTTAGGGTAACAACCAGGTTCGTAATGGCAGCGTCTCCCTTGCCCGCGTTTATCCCTATTTTAAATGGAAATCCGATTGGTGCAACAGCAGAGTCAGATGAAAATCCACTTTCGCTAATGAGTTGAATAGTTGGTGATTGCTTGTCAGTATCCTTTTTGCAGGCATAAAACGCCATCATCCATACAATGATTAATATGCTGATTTTGATATGGCGAACTAAAGGATATGAATTCAGAATCATAACGAGGGCATAATTTTTTCCAAATGAATTTTGTTTTTACTGATTATTTTACAAACCTGCCAAAGATGCCGGCCCCTGCAAGTGTTCCCAGTGCTCCGAATATAAAATGAAGTGCAACAGGATATAACAGCCCGGTAAGCAGCGAACCAAAAGGGATTCCGGTTGTCATCATGATGACCTGGCGGCACAAAGGAATGGATGAATAGGCCAATCCTCCGGCAATAGCTGTATACAGGTAATTTGATTTTCCGGTTCTGTTTATAATCAGATCGCCGATAATTCCGGGAAGCAGAAAGGTAAATGGCATAAATACATTTCCAAAATGAAACAAAGGTAAAAATGCTGAAGCAGAAGCGCCGATTGATGAAATTGACATAGCATACCGCTGGCGGCTGAGGGTTTTGCCTGCCATAAACAGAAGCATAAATTCGAGCCCGTGATGTCCCGGAATTTTCAACGGAATATTAATGCGCTCACGGAGCACAACAGCGAAAAAGCCCAATAAAAGCAGCAATCCTATCTTAATAAGATCCGATGTGCCTTCAATTTGAAATGCTTTTGATGTATTCTTTTGGTACATGTTGCCATTCGAATTGTTCATGGTTTTCAGTTTTTTCAACAATCAAAGTAATTTTTTTGTCACGCATTACGGGCCTTATCCAGCCGTTTGCATAAATTTTATCATCAGCAGGTATTGCTGTTCCGTCTTTTTGGGTAATAACATCAACACAAAGCCTGTTTTTCAGCTCTTCGGCTGAAAAAACACCTTCGGTTTCGCGCAGAAAAGGTAGCCAAAGTACACGGCCGTCGCTGCCTGCATGGCGCAGCCCGACTGCCGCCAGCGCTCCGATTACCCCGATTTTTTCACCGGTAAGACCTTCGAGGTAAATATGGTTCAGGTTAGCCAGTTCGTGAGCGAGGGTTTTATTCAGAACTATCTTTTTTGCATTTTTCCCCCAGTTTTCAATACTATCATTTATAACTGATAAAGAAGCAATGCATAATCCGGCATCAGATCCCGGGGCTGCTTCCCTGAGCAGGAAATCGCGGCAAAACGAAGTAAGTTCTGCTTCTTTTACAGGATCACAATCCAACAGCAGACAAGCCGAACTGTTATGCGAAGTATAGGGAATATCTTTATGAACCAGCAACTGGTGTCGTGTAATACATATCAGCTTTGCAATCCCTGCATCCATGAGCATGGTGCCAAGTTGCCGGGCACGATGACCTGTTCCCCGGCTTTCGAGGTTATCGGTGTCATCAATGCCTATATAATAATGCATAAAAATATCGATATGATGGCTGATTCATATCCGCTGCAAAAGTAAAATACTTATCTGAAAAAGAAAGAAGAAATTTCGATGATATATATTGTTATTTTCCATGTAAAATACTTTCAGGCGGATTCACTTGCTATATGAAACGTTTCAGAATGAACATGGTAATCCAGTAGATTTTTATTTCATCTTTCATCCTGTCCCGAATAATTAATTCATGTCTGATAATGATTAATTTAACCTATCATTGATTTTTATGATGATCCGGAATTTAAACTTTCAAAATATTTGTAACTAATCAGCTCTTAAATAAGCTTTTTTGACACAGATTTCGCGGATTTACACAGATTTAGAACTGCTTCCAACAGGTTTCATTATCACAAAAATACTTCTTAAATTTATATTTATCATTGTATTATGTGGGCATTATTCAGCCTTCTTTATTTTGAACAAGTTAAATAGTTATATCACATTAAATTATTAATAGCAAAACCTATTAATATAAGGGGAAACAGGTACAAGGCACCCGGAACTAATGAAAAGAATCATGCATTATTTTTAAACAGAATTTTGGTATTTAATACTTGTGATCCATATTAAAAAGCGCTGAACAGAGACGTAATATTGAGAATAAGACGTATATTTGTAGACCCATTGCTGATTGTGAAATGAGAAAAATAGCAGGAATAATATTGATAATTTCATTTTTTACTTCTTGTCAGGGAGAAAAAGAAAATGAGTATGTCCAAAAGACAGATTGGGGGAAAAGAATCTCAGAATTAAAATCGTTTGAAAATTATGTTCAGGGTAAAACCTACCTGCCTGTTTATTCGCATATTTATCATATCCATCAACAACGAACTTTTGACCTTACCATTACAGCAAGCATACGCAATGTATCAATAACAGATTCAATTTACATTTTGAGCGCAGATTATTACAATACAGAAGGCAACAAAATCCGACAATATATCGAAAGGCCAATTTTTTTAAAACCTCTTGAAACTGTTGAAATAGTTATCGGAGAAGAAGATAAAGAGGGAGGCTCCGGTGCTAATTTTATTTTTGATTGGGCTTTGAAAAATCCTAATAATCCGCCCTTATTTGAAGCAATTATGATTTCAACTTCCGGTCAGCAAGGATTATCTTATTCTACCAGAGGAGTGCTGATATCTGAATAACAGGATAAAAAATTTTGTGATTTCCGGAATAACAACATCCAACATTTTTGTGTAACTAACGACTTAAAACTTAAAAGTAATTTTTAAAAATTATAATTATGAGTAAAATAATAATAAACCGACTTGATTATTCCCGGATTACTAAGTGCATAAGTGATGCTAAACAATTCAGATCGATTAGTAATGAAGAAGCTGAAAAACTAATATCAGAATTGGATTCGGCTAAAATAGTAGAGCCCGAGGCTATTCCTTCGGATGTTGTTACAATGAATTCAATAGTAAAATTGAGCTTTTTGAAAAGAAACAAACAAGTTCAATTTCAGATAGTTTATCCTGAACGGGCGAATTTAAAAGAAAATAAAATATCAATATTTTCTCCAATTGCAACTGCCTTAATTGGTTATAAAGTTGGGGATGAAATTGAATGGATTGTGCCGGCTGGTTTATCACGATTAAGAATTGATGAAATAGTTTATCAGCCTGAGGCTGCAGGTGAATTTAATATGTAATTGAAATGAAATGAAAGTTATTTGGGATTTAAACGATTCGGATAGTAAGAAGGTCGTGGATTTCGTGAATGAGAATAAAACTCCGTTTGTTGAAAACAGGATTAGTAGAAATATTAACCGAAACGGGATTGTTCTTAACCGTGATATAATCCTGAAGAATATGCTCATGTGTTTGTTAACAACACAATATGATCCGCATCATGACAAAAAATTGAGCGCATTTTTCCATAAAGAGCCATTTTTATTAACCGATGGATTTCTTTCAAATAAATATGATATTGAAAATGCAGTGTTAGAGCTTTTAATGTCAAATGGGATTACTCCGACACATAAAACAATGAACTTTTTCATTCTGAATTACTTTTATCTGTTGCAATCTGATTGGGAAATAATAAAGGATCTTGAAAATTCTGTTTTGGCGGATTATTCTATTTCCCAGGAGCGGGATTTAGCAGATAACATTGATAAAAAATTTAAAGGTTTTGGCTCAATACAAGCGCGAAGTTTTCTTCAGGCACTGGGGTTGACAAAATATGAAATACCAATTAACTCCTTAATTATAGAATGGTTAAAGGATATTGGATTTCCGATTTTGTTTTCTCCAATAGCTCTTCAGGATAAATCATGTTATCACTTTATATCCGACGGAATCCAATTACTGTGCGCAAAGGCTAATATTTTTCCTTGTGTGCTTGAAGCAGCAATTATTTCATTTAACGAAAGTGCTGACGCACAAAAAATAAAATAATCATTAAAATTTATGGTGCTTGTTGACTACTGCATACACATGCAGTATGGTTAATTGCCTGGATGAATCCTTGCTTACAAATTGTTGGGTTAGTTTTAAAAATATTTGTTTTTACAATGTATGTGAAGGGAAGTGGGATATATTTGTTGATATTTAGTAGTTGGCAGTAAGCTTAAAAAACTTTTACATGAATGACTTATATGATAAAATACTAATTTTATAAATTAATAACGCCATTTATGAAAAACGTACAAATCTTGACAAAAGTGATTCTAGTAATGATTTCATCACTTTTTATTATTAGTTGTAGCAAAAATGAAGAACCTATTACCTATGACTTGACAGGAAATTGGAAAGTCATTTCATTTATAGACTATAAAACTTCCATAAAAGTGACTAAAACATCGGAAAATACCTGGACACAATACAATAATGGTGATATTACTGTTAGTTTCACTAATTCCAGTCTAAGTAATGGCGTAGCTTCCGGGAAAAATGTAACAAACTCATTCTCCAGTGATTATGTTATTGACACTAAAGGGGGAATTGTTATCAGTAATGGTATTTGGACTGAAATTAATGAACCAGAATGGGGAAGATTATTTCATGCAATTGAGTTAGCTGAAACTTTTGAGATTAAGAATGGTCAACTAGTTATTTTCTATAATCAGAAAAACAACAGTATAATTCTAGAAAGGAATTGAAGAATAATTAAGATTAATTCGCAATAAATCAATGAAAGCCTACTGCCAACAAACGCTATAGCAAATGCGGGTTTGCGGGTTCGTTGAAACATTTGAAATCTTTACATACATTTGTGTTGGCAGACAGTTGAGCAACAATTTAATCCCGCACTTGCCATAGCGTAACCGTTGTGCACCATATTAAAAAATCACGAATATGCCCAAATTAGAAGAAATCATTGAAAGATATCAAAAATATTCAGATGAGGAATTGCTAGATACATATTTGAAAATTGATGAGTATACTGATGAAGGGAAAGAAGCCCTAAAATTAGTTCTAAAAAGCAAGGGTGGAATAGACAATGTGAAAGAAAGGATTACAAAACAATTAGAAATAGACAGTGAAGTTGAGAGGACCAGGGAAGAAATAATAGAATTGTTAAGTCAGGGAAGAAATCCTAAACAAATAAAAGAGAATATTGCCATAAGTAAAATTTCTGAAACTCATTTAGAGGACATAATTGAGGAAGTTTCAGCAGAATTCGAATTAGAAAAATCTGATAAACAAATAAAACCAAAAACAATAATTGGTAGCATTATTGGTGGATTTATCGGTGGTACAATTGGAGGGATTATTTGGGGGGTTCAAATGGTACATTCAAATCATATATTCTTGATTTTAGGGATTGGATTAGTAATGTTATCTTATGCATTTGTTAAATTATTTACTCAACAATCCAAAAAGAATAAAATAGTTTTAGTAATGACAATCGTTTCAGTCATTTATGCCTTAATACTTGGACAATTAATATTCGATGTATTTGGATATGTTGGCAAGTAAATACGGTGTATAACAAACGCTATAGCTGAAGCGGGTTTGCATGTTGGTTGAAACATTAGTAATCTTTACTTACATTTCCCGATAAATCGGGACAAGTTGTGCTGGCTGATAGTTGAGCAACAATTTAATCCCGCACTTGCCATAGCATCAATCATTTACGGTCATTGCAAATAAATTCCAACACTGCGCGTACCAACAGTTGTGGCCGGTTGTAAAAATGGCCGTAAAATAATTTAGAAAAAAGAAAATATATGAAAAGAGTCTTATTGCTGTTAGCTGACGGATTTGAAACCTATGAAGCAAGTGTATTTATTGATGTAATCGGATGGAACCTTGTTGATGGAGATGGTTCAACTCAATTGTTTTCGTGCGGATTTAAAAAGGAAACTAAAAGTTCATTCAGCCAAAGATTTATTGTTGATTATTTGATTGACTATATTAATGTTAGTGATTTTGATGCTTTGGCAATTCCGGGTGGATTTGAAGAATATAATTTTTATGCTGATGCCTATGACGTGAGGTTTCTGAATTTGATCAGGGAATTTAAAAAACAAAATAAAATTATAGCAACTATATGCGTTGCTGCATTGCCGGTGGGCAAGAGTGGCATTTTGAAGAATAAAAAAGGGACAACGTACAATATTAAACCGGTACGGCAGGATACATTGAGAGCATTTGGTGTAAATGTGATTAATAAACCGATTGTGATCGACGACAATATCATTACATCATGGAATCCGTCGACGGCCATTGATGTAGCCCAGATGTTACTGGAATTACTGACAACAAAACAAAATGCTGATTATATAAGGGAAATTATGGGGTTTGAAAAGAAATAAGCAGCCGGCCGATGCAAATAAATTTGTTTCTTGAATTCGCTGCGCAAGTATCAAAGCCTTTCATCGTATCGGGCTTTCTTTCAATGTGATAAGGAATCACTTCTAAATTACAAACTATCCTTCTGTCAATATTATTGCATCAATGTAAAGGATGCAGGCCTGGGAAGGCCATGTTTTAATATGGGTTCATTGCATTAATATTATAATTGTTTAATTTTATAACCTAATTAGCATAAAAAATGATCCGGATGAAATCAATGATCTTAGTCTTACTTTCAGTTATATTACTTTCTCAGTTTACTAATGCGCAGCAAATCAGTGAGTGGAGGCCTGAAAACAGGACCGGGGTTTCTGCTGAAACTAGTTTGATGAAATCATGGCCGGCCGGCGGACCAGCTCTGCTTTGGTCCAATCAGGATCTTCCTAAAGGTAATTCTTCGGTTTCGTTTGGGAATAATGCCATTTATATTACCGGCACAAAAGATACAGACGATATACTGTTAGCATTTGATATGAACGGGAAAATACTCTGGCAAACCGTTATGGGCAGGGCATGGAATGAATCATTTCCCGAAAGCAGGTCCACGCCTACGGTTGAAGCTAACAGGGTTTATACGTGTAGCGGATATGGCGATATTGCCTGTATTGATGGGCAAACCGGTAAAAAAATCTGGTCGTATAAAGCCAGTGAGCTGAATAAAGGCACTTATGGAAGCTGGGGTATTGCTGAATCGTTACTGATTGATGGTGACAAACTTTATTTTACACCCGGAGGCCCTGAAACCACTACCATTGCCCTCAATAAGAAGGATGGAAGCATCGTGTGGAAATCAGTGAGCCTTGGTGATAAACCTGGCTATGTTTCTCCAATCCTCGTAAATTATGCAGGTAAAAAAATGATAATTAATGTTTCGTTGGAACATGTTTTCGCTGTGGATGCCGCAAATGGTGAAATTCTGTGGAAGGTGGCTCATATACGCCCGGAGTCTATGAATTCGGATTGGGATTTTATTAAATGTGTAACGCCTTTATTCCATAACGGGAAGGTATATGTAACCGGAGGTTATGATACGGGTGGTATGATGGTAAGTATTGCTGAGGATGGTAAAAGTGCAGATGTAGTCTGGACCGATAGTGTGCTGGATGTTCACCATGGCGGAGTGGTGCTTATTGATGGTTACATCTACGGCTCCAACTGGCTGAACAACAGCAATGGCAACTGGTGTTGTATCGACTGGGAAACCGGTAAAAAAATGTGGGAAGAACACTGGAATTGCAAGGGATCCATTATTTCGGCCGAAGGGATGCTTTATATTTACGACGAAAAACGAGGTAACGTGGGATTACTGAAAGCTACTCCCGAAAAATTCGACCTTGTAAGCAGTTTCAAAGTTACCCTGGGCAGTACGGGACCCTACTGGGCGCACCCGGTAATCCACAACGGGATTCTATACCTTAGGCACACCAATGCTTTGATGGCTTATGAAATTAAAGCTAAGTAAAATTATCCGTTGGAAATATAACATCAAATATAGGAACTACAACAAATTTGAATTAAAAAACAAGTTCAAAACACGTATGCCCTGGTTGCGATTTAACCGAAATAGTTCCATTATGCTTGCGTATTATCTGGCGCGAAAGGCTGAGTCCAATGCCACTTCCGTTTTCGCGGGTTGTGAAAAAGGGGACAAATATCTGGTCAAGCAATTCGATCGGGAT
>CAJDUB010000074.1_pt1 | contig 18600 bp, 13 predicted proteins | sample 7390251 | NCBI WGS metagenome assembly CAJDUB01 (sample SAMEA7055665, study PRJEB34461) | soil metagenome | biome: terrestrial ecosystem; feature: Peninsula; material: soil | place: Antarctica | collected 2016
GATAGTACATCTTTACTCAACAGATCCAGGACAACAATATTAGTTTTGTTTCCATCAGGCCTGATTACCTGCACTTTACTGCGGTTGGCAAATGGTGTAAGATCATGTGCCAGAGCCAGCGCCTCAAATATATTAACCCGGTTATTATATACGGAGTATTTGCCTGGTGCTTTTACTTCGCCAAGTATTGAAATATTATACATTACGAGTTTTACCACAACGCTGGCTCCTACAAGAATTTCCGAAACCTTTTTAGTGAGATCAGCTTCTATTTCGCTTATTGTAAGCCCGTCGGCATTAATCCTACCGAGAAGTGGAAAACTGATGTAGCCGGAATCATTCACAAGGTAGCTTGTGAGATAGAGGTTTTGATCAGTAATGTTCATGTACGAATTAGATGATGCTGAACCGGCGATGGTAGCAAACAGCTCGTTACTTTTCTGGTCCAGTGAAAGAACACGGACATAAAGGTAGTCTCCGGGCTTAATTCTATAATCAGCTCTGATATTCTGAAATTCGCTTTTCGGTGTTTCTCCTTCTTTATCCTGAAGATATTTCATTTTAGCCTGAGGCACACACGACATTACAGCTAAGCTGACGATTAATAAATAAAGCAGCTTAAATGCAATTTGTTTATTCTTCATTGGTATAACGTTAAAAATTGATATAATATGTTGAAAGGCAGCAAAGATATAATATTTTAAAAGGAAAATTACGCATAAATACTGCTTTGTTGATTGATAATGAGATTTATTTTATCAGCTCACCCCTTAATGTAGCTGCGGTGCATGAGAGTATTTTAACTTTCACATAATCGCCCGAATTATAGTCTTCACGGGGAAAAACAACAACTTTATTCTGACTTATACGGCCAAAAAGCTGCTGATCCGAGCGTTTGGAAACACCTTCGGCCAACACTTCAAATTCTTTTCCTACATCCAGTTTGTTGCTTTTCAGCGAGAGTTCCTGCTGTAAAGCAATAATCTCATCCAGTCGGCGACTCTTTACATCTTCTGCCACATCATCAGGATATTTTTTAGCAGCAAGCGTATTCGGCCGTTCCGAATATTTGAACATATATGCATAATCGTAACCAACTTCGCGCATAGCTGATAGGGTTTCCTGATGATCCTCTTCAGTTTCGGAACAAAAACCTGCAATAATATCAGTAGTAACCGCACACCCAGGAATAATACGCCTGATGGCGGAAATACGATCCATGTACCAATCGCGGGTATAGCTGCGTTTCATCATACCGAGCATGCGGGTACTGCCCGACTGTATCGGAAGATGAATGGATTTGCAGATGTTCGGGTATGCCGCGATAACTTCCAGCAAATCATCCGAAATATCCTTTGGATGCGAAGTGGCGAACCGAACGCGAAGCTTAGGATTTATCAGAGCCACCTCTTCGAGCAGCGCAGGAAATTCAATGGGAATGCCGTTTTCTTCCGAATGGTATGAATTTACATTTTGCCCAAGCAGCGTTATTTCGCGGAATCCCTTTTCGAAAAGTTTACGGGCCTCTTTCACAATAGTTTGTGATTTGCGGCTGCGCTCTTTTCCCCGTGTGTATGGAACCACACAATACGCACAGAAATTCTCGCATCCACGCATAATGCTGATAAAAGCTGTTACTCCGCTTCCTCCGGCACGAACCGGGTTTATGTCAGCATAAGTTTCGTCGACAGAAAGCAATACGTTTATTGCTTTTTGCCCGCTCTCAACCTGCTCAAGTAACTGGGGTAATTGTCTGTAACCATCGGGTCCTACTATGAGGTCGATGTGTCGCTCTTCCTCCAACAACTGATCTTTCAGGCGCTCGGCCATGCAACCTAACAAACCAATTACCAGTCCGGGATGTTTGCGTTTTAATGCATGAAGTTCATTCAGCCGGTTGCGCACGCGCTGTTCGGCGTTGTCGCGGATCGAACAGGTATTTAAAAAAATCAGATCTGCGGCTTTAATATCGGTCGTTGATTCGTAATTCTGAGCTTCAAGGATGGAGGCCACAATCTCACTGTCCGAAATATTCATCTGGCATCCATAAGTCTCTATATATGCTTTCTTTTTAATTTCCACTGTAACAATTCGTAATTTATGATAAATTCATTTTTTATGGTTCGCAAAATTACAACAAATTACAGCATGATTTACCGACTTCAATTATCAGTAAAACAGACACATACAAAAACCTGAAATGTATAAAACCGAAAGGTGTTTTCCCTTTAATATATGTTAATATTAAGGTATGCATCATAAAATGTACTCTCACTTGTAAATATATTGTGTTACTTTGCAGCCGATTTTCTGATTTTAATATAAAAATATGAGCAAGAACCTTGTAATTGTCGAATCACCGGCTAAAGCTAAAACCATAGAAGGATACCTGGGAAAAGATTTTATTGTAAAATCAAGTTTTGGCCATGTACGCGATCTTTCAACCAAAGAACTGGGAATTGAAGTTAATAACCAATTCAAGCCTGTGTATGAGGTGATGCCTGATAAAAAGAAAGTTATCAGCGAACTGAAAAAACTGGCTGATAGTTCCGAAACCATTTGGCTGGCGACTGACGAGGACCGTGAAGGGAAGCTATTTCGTGGCATCTGGCTGAAGTGCTGAACCTTGATCAGGAAAAAACAAACCGCATTGTATTTCACGAAATTACAAAGTCGGCAATTACCGAAGCCATAAAATCCCCGCGAAAAATAGATCAGAACCTGGTTAATGCACAACAGGCCCGGCGTGTATTGGACAGGCTGGTTGGGTTCGAATTATCACCGATATTATGGAAAAAAGTTAAACCATCACTTTCTGCCGGTCGTGTACAAAGTGTAGCTGTAAAACTTATTGTCGAACGTGAAGAAGATATCCGCAAGTTTGATTCTACATTTTCATACAAGGTAAGTGGCTTATTCGAGGTAAATAATGATAAGGGAAATGCTACTTTTAAAGCCGATCTGCCTAAAAGATTTTCAACACTTGAAGAAGCCCGCGATTTCCTTACTTTATGCAGCAAAGCAGCCTTTTCCGTTGCTGATGTTGATAAAAAGCCAGGCAAACGTTCGCCGGCACCACCGTTCACCACTTCTACCCTGCAACAGGAAGCCAGCCGTAAACTTGGTTTCTCGGTAAGCCGCACCATGACTGTTGCTCAGCAACTTTACGAAAGCGGTAAAATCACCTATATGCGTACCGATTCTGTTAACCTCTCGCAAACCGCACTGGGACTGGCAAAGGAAGAAATCAACAGGCAGTTTGGAGCCCAGTACCACAAATCCCGACAGTTTGCCAATAAAAGTAAAGGTGCGCAGGAAGCTCACGAAGCCATTCGTCCTGCTTATATGAACCAGGTTACAATAGAAGGCGATGCTTCACAAAAACGTCTTTACGATCTGATCTGGAAACGCACTATTGCATCGCAGATGGCCGATGCCATTCTTGAAAAGACAAATATTAACATTGACCTTTCGAATAGCAAAGAACAATTTGTTGCTTTGGGTGAGGTGATAAAATTCGACGGATTTTTGAAAGTTTACATGGAATCGACCGATGAAGATTCCGAACAAACCGAAGGATTATTGCCTCCGGTAAAAAAAGGTGAGAAACTTGGAATGCAGCATATTGAAGCTGTTCAGAAATTTACCACCAGCCAGCCACGATACACCGAAGCCAGCCTTGTTAAAAAGCTCGAAGAACTTGGTATCGGACGACCTTCGACTTATGCACCTACTATTTCGACTATCTTAAAACGTGAATATGTCGTAAAAGAAGATCGTGACGGAAGTACACGCGACATCAAACAACTTACACTGAAAGACGGAAAAATAAAAGAAACCGTAAAACACGAAAAATTCGGATACGAAAAATCCAAACTCTTTCCTACTGATACCGGCGAACTTGTTACCCGTTTCCTTCAGCAGTATTTCGACGATATTATGGATTATAATTTTACTGCCAGCGTTGAAAAGGAATTTGATGAAATTGCTGATGGATTGAAAGTCTGGAACCTGATGATTGGCGAATTTTACACTCCTTTTCATAAAAAAGTGATTGAAACTCTTGAAACCGGCGAGAAAGCAAAAGGTGAAAAGTTGCTCGGAAAAGACCCAGCTAGCGGATTGAATATTTATGTAAAGTTGGGAAGATACGGAGCTATTGCCCAGATTGGTGAAACCGACTCACCTGATAAACCTAAATTTGCAGGACTTCGCAAAGGACAGACCCTGGAAAATATTACGCTGGAAGAGGCCCTTAAATTATTCGATTTCCCGCGCATGCTCGGACAGTTCGAAGAAGCAGATGTTACTGTTGCCATTGGGCGTTTTGGCCCGTATGTGTTGCACCAGTCTAAATTCTGTTCACTAAAAAGCACCGATGATCCTGCTACAATTAGTATTGAGCGGGCTATTGAACTGATAGAAGCTAAACGCGAGGAGGCTGCAAACCGCACCATTAAATCGTTCCCTGAACGTCCGGATGTACTGGTACTTAATGGCCGTTATGGTCCGTATATTGCCATCGGAAAGAATAATATAAAAATTCCCAAAGGCACTGATCCCACTCAGCTATCCCTGGAAGAATGTATTAAATTAGGAGATGCTGCTCCGGCACCTTCTAAAAAGAAATTCATTCCACGTGGAAAGAAAGCGTAAAAGCCATTATTATCATCTACGTGCCCCCAAGTCTCCTTGTCCCACAGTCCCTCACTCTCTCAGACCTCACTCTCTCAGCCCCTCAGTCTCCATGTCTCCAAGTCCCCTTGTCCCCCAGTCTCCCTGTCTCCCAGTCTTTCAGTCCCTCCCTCTCTCAGTCCCCTAGTACTCCTAACTCCCCAAATCCAGCCCTTCAGCCATGCATATCTCAAGCTACTTTAAACCGGTTCAGGATATTACACTGCCTCATGTTGCCGCGCATACAGGTAAACGATTAGGTGAAGTTTTAGCGACACATACTGAAGAAAATGGTTTTCCTGATATTTCAGAATTTGATATTGCCGTTTTTGGTGTAGATGAAGACCGCAACGCTATTGAAAACCAGGGTTGTGCAATGGCATCTTTGAGTGTACGCGAATACCTATATCGCCTACTTCCGGGGAATTATAAAACCCGCGTTGCTGACCTGGGTGATATTATGCGTGGAGACACAGTTAATGATACCTATTTTGCAGTAACTGCAGTTGTTGAAGCGCTGCTGGAGCTTAATATAGTTCCCGTAATTATTGGAGGAGGACAGGATATTACGTATGCCATGTACCGGGCCTACAAAAACAGGAAGAATATTATCAATATAGCTGCTGTTGACAATATGTTCGATCTGGGCGAAAGTGAAGATGAGCTTAACTCCCGTTCGTATCTGAGTCATATTATACTACATAAACCCAACTTTTTATTTAATTATAGTAACATAGGGTATCAAACTTATTTTGTAGAACAGGGCGCCATCGACCTTATGCACAACCTGTTTTTCGATATTTATCGACTTGGAGTGCTACATGCTGATATTACGCAGGTAGAGCCGCTGGTGCGGAATGCCGATTTATTTTCGTTCGACATGTCGGCCATCAGGCAGAGTGATGCTCCGGGCAATGCCAATGCTACTCCTAACGGTTTTTATGGCGAGGAAGCCTGCCAGATGGCACGCTATGCCGGAATGAGCGACAAAATTACTTCAGCCGGATTTTTCGAAATGAATCCTGCCCTCGATCGCAATGGGCAAACAGCACATCTGCTGGCTCAAATGATATGGTATTTTATTGATGGATTTTATCATCGCCAGGATGACCATCCTTCTATTGCCGCCGAAAATTATATACGTTACAACGTGCAGGTTACCGATTTCGACGATGGCATAGTTTTTTATAAAAGCAAACCTACTGACCGCTGGTGGATGGAAATTAAGTGCTCGGACAATATTCGCGAAAAGTATCGTCGGCACTATATTGTTCCCTGTTCTGCCGCTGATTACCAGACAGCCCTCTCTGATGAGATCCCCGACCGCTGGTGGCAGGCGTACCAGAAGTTGATGTAATAAATAGTGAAAAGTTAAAAGTGAATAGTATCTGTAAACCCGAAGGATGTCTGACACTGGACAAATACTTTCGATTTTAAGAGGCGAACATCAGACACAAATTATGTTCGTATGGTTCTCCCCCACGGGGAGATGCCCAAAGGGCAGAGGGATCAAAAACTGAAAGGCAACATTTCTTCGTTGATTTTGCACATTCCGACATCCGAAATCAACAATCCAAAATCATTTTATCCTTCCCGGATTATTACTTACAAACGCTCCCCAGCCGGTATAACTGGTTGCAGGACCTTCAGCTGTTCTTTGGAAATAATGACAGCACGCCACAGCCACAGCATCAGTGGCATCGAAGTATTGGGGCTGTTCAGCAATAACTACCAACCTGTTGATCATAGCCGAAACCTGTTCCTTTGATGCATTGCCGTGCCCGGTGATAGATTGCTTTACTTTGCGGGGTGAATATTCAAAAATCGGGATATCGCGGTATAACGCTGCGGCCATAGCAACACCCTGTGCACGACCTAGTTTGAGCATACTCTGCACATTTTTACCAAAAAACGGCGCTTCCAGGGCAACTTCATCCGGATGGTAATGGTCGATCAGGGCAAGAACTTTCTCGAAAATGCTTTTCAACTTCAGCGGATGAGTATCGAGGTGGTCAAGTTTAATCACATCGAGTGCAATAAGCTCAATTTTCTTACCTTTATCCACAATTAAACCGAAACCCATAATATTGGTTCCGGGGTCGATGCCTAATATGATACGTTCGCTTGCCAATGTATTATAAGTATTATGTTAATTGTTTAATTAAACCTGAATTTTAATGTGCCGGGTGCCGGGTTCAGATTTTAAATCCCAAATCCCAAATCTCAAATATCAACCCCTAAAACCTAACCCCTTACCTTGATCCTAACGCCAAAAATACGAAAAACACTGGATATTGCCACACGGCTGATAATTGCTGCAGTATCGCTGTCTTATATATTTTATCGCATTTATGCTCTTCCTGCCAGGCAAGTAAACGTGTTTTTTGAATCAGTTTTAAATGGTGACAATCTGGTTAGTATTGGTTTCGCACTGGTATTTCTGATGGGTATAAACTGGAGTATTGAATCGTTGAAATGGAAATGGCTTATTAACCAGGCAGAAGAAGTTAGTTTTTTAACCTCATTCCAGGCGGTTTTAGGTGGTTTGACCGGGTAGGTGAGTTTATGGGACGGGTATTTATTTTGAAAAGGACTGATCCGATTAAAGCCATACTACTCACTATTGTTGGGAGCTTCAGCCAGTTACTGGTTACGATAGTTATGGGGACAGTTGCATACCTTTTTTTTGCTCCCCGATACCTGACCTCGATATTGTTCGAAAGCAGATGGCTTGTTAATGGATTTTCCTTGACACTGGTACTGATTTCACTTACAGCATTATTTCTTTACTTCAACATTTCAGTACTTCACCGAATTTCGATTCTTCTACCTGGAAAATATTCAAAAAGGGTTAAAACCAGCATTGATGCCATAGCTGGTTGCCCGCGAAAATTATTACTTAAAACGGTTTTGTTTAGCACGATCCGGTACCTGGTATTTTCAACGCAGTTTTACCTGGCCATCCGACTCATGAATTTGAATTTTACTGCTTTACAGTGCATGATGGTAATCCCTGTTATTTACCTTGTATTAGCAGCAATTCCAAGCGTAGCATTAGCGGAAATAGGAGTACGTGGCTCGGTATCTGTCTTTCTGTTTGGTTTGCTTACCGGATTCGGAATTCTGGGGTCAGGAGCCGCTCTGGCAGTGGTTTCAGCGTCTACCCTGATCTGGCTTGTTAATATTGCTCTGCCATCGTTGGCAGGAGTACTGGTCGTATTCAGGTTAAAATTTTTCAGGCGATGATATTCACTCTGATATCCGTTATCATTTTTATCAGTTATGCATCGCTGATCACTTTGATAACTGTTGGCTGGCTAAGGTTAAAAGTATTTAAATCAACTGGTTCGTTGCCTCAAATTAAAGTCAGTGTTATTGTAGCTGTGCGCAATGAAGCCGGGAATATTGAAATCCTGATGAAAAGCCTGTTTTCGCAGAAGTATCCTTCGCACCTACTTGAAATAATTATTGTTGACGATCATTCCACCGATTCAACTTCACGGGTATTTAGAGAATTCATCGCATCAAAAAAAGCGTCAGACATTCTACAGCTAATCGTTTTGGAAGCGGATGATTCAACCGGCAAAAAAGCAGCAATCAGCAAAGGAATCCAGGCAGCTAAAGGCGAACTGATTGTTATAACTGATGCCGATTGCACTGCCGGTAGTTCTTGGATTTCAACAATGACTTTATATTATTCAGAACACAGGCCGCAAATGATACTTGGACCTGTAGATATGACGCATGGCGGAAGTTTCTTTGGTAAGCTTCAGTCGCTTGAATTTACGAGCCTTATCTCATCAGCTGCCGGTTCGTGTGGAGCCGGAATCCCCATACTTGCCAATGGAGCAAATATGGCTTTCACCCGCTCTGCTTACGAAAACTGTGGAGGTTTTTCAGGTAATATGCAATACACTTCCGGTGATGATATGTTTTTGATGATGAGTATTAAAAAGAAATTCGGGGCAAAGGCGATACAGTTTCTGCGATCGGAAGAGGCTATTGTCAATACGCCTGCTGCAGCTGGATTTAAGGAATTTATTCAACAACGCCTGCGTTGGGTTTCGAAAAGTAAGGGTTATAGAGATCCGATTCTTATTTCAGCATCTGTTACTGTATTCCTTACGAATGTATGGCTTGTTTTTATGTCCTTTGCAGCGATAGTATCTAAAGAATATTTACAACTCTTTTTGATTTTATACGTTTTTAAAATACTCACAGATTTACCTTTGATGCATGGATACAGCCGTTTTCAACGAAGCAAGTCATTACTGTGGTTATTTCCACTTTTGGAAATAGTGAATGCTATTTATACGCTACTGATCGGAATTGCCGGAAATCTGGGGAAGTACGAGTGGAAAGGGAGGCATATTTCTCCAAAATGAAATAGTGTGGTTAAGACTTAGAGGCTGTCTAAAATTTGTAAAAAAACTCAATTGTTTAAACTTTTTGCTGTCACATTGAGCGCAGTCGAAATGCACTAACTCATCTAAAAAATGAGCTATGTTATTCTTTATTAGTGGGTTTCAACTCCGCTCAACCTGACAAAAGAGTGTGATTTTATCGAATAACTATTATAATTTACAAAATTTAGACAGTTATTTATTTAGAATACATATTGAAGTCTTTTCACAACAAAAGATACAAAAATAAAAGTCCCCAAGCTTTTTATGTTCTCAGTCCCCGAGTTTTTACGCTATTTACCAGAACCTCCGCCAGGGCAATATCCTGTTTATGTGTAATTTTAATGTTTTCCGGCAGACCCGCTGCCAGATTTATTTTAAACCCTGCTGCTTCCATTACCGAGCCATCATCAGTAAACGAATGTTGATAAGGTTGTTTGTAAGCACGTTGTATTTCCGAAACCCTGAAAATCTGTGGCGTTTGTATAGCCCGCAAAAATGTGCGGTCAACCTGGCGTGAAGCATCACCTTCAATAACCCTTATCGTATCATTTATGGGCATTGCAGGAATCGCAGATCCATATGTTTCAGCTGCTGAAAATAATTCTGCGATAAAACTTGCCTGTATAACCGGCCGGGCAGCATCATGAATAGCAACCAGTCCATCTTCATTTATCAGTTTCAAACCGTTACTTACTGATTCAAACCGGGTTTTGCCACCTTTAGCAAGTAAAACCGGAATAGTTATTTTAAATTCAAAGCTCAGAGTGTTCCAAATCTCGATATAATCCGGATGTATCACAAGTATAACCTGCATTAAAGGATCATATTCCCTGAATGCTTCAACCGAGTGCCATATAACCGGTTTCCCGCTTAACATCATAAACTGTTTCGGAACTTCGCCCTGCATCCGGGTTCCGGTTCCACCTGCAACTATAATGGCGTATTTTTTCATTGATTTTCAGTTATTATATTTCGAGGTAATCCCATCAATCCCCATCAATCTCTTCAATCTCTTCAATCCCCTCAATCCATTCAATCCCCTCAATCCCAAACCCGTCTCCCGACTTCCCGCTTATTATTTCATAAACAGTGCTATTCCGCCTTCTGAAGTTTCTTTATAAATATTAGGTAAATCATGGCCGGTTTGATTTAGGGCCAGACATATTTTATCAAAACTAACGCGGTGATGACCATCGGATAACAAAGCATAAGCGCTGGCATCCATGGCCCGGCCGGCACCGATTGCATTGCGTTCAATGCAGGGAATCTGAACCAGTCCGGCAACAGGATCGCAGGTTAAACCAAGGTGATGTTCCAATCCCATTTCGGCTGCATATTCCACTTGTGAAGGAGTAGCTCCGAAAAGTTGTGCGGCAGCCCCGGCAGCCATAGCGCAAGCGGTTCCCACTTCTCCCTGGCATCCAACCTGGGCACCGGAAATTGAAGCATTTTCTTTAACCAGGTTTCCAATCAGCGCTGCGGTTGCCAGTGCCCGGAGTATTTTGATATCCGAATACTCATATGTGTTCTGCGAATGATAAAGCACTGCAGGCACCACTCCGCATGATCCGCAGGTTGGAGCGGTCACTATGGTTCCTCCGCCTGCATTTTCTTCGGATACCGCAAGTGCATAGGCGAAAACTAAAGCCCGTTTCTGCAGAGTTCCAGCTGAACTTTTGGCTTTAATATAGTATGTAGATGCTTTTCGTTGCAGATGTAATATTCCGGGCAAAACTCCTTCGTTTTCCAGCCCGCGGACTATTGATTCCTTCATGGTTTTCCATACATCGTCCAGAAAATCCCAGATTTCTTCACCTTCGTGTATTTCAACATATTCCCATAGTGTGCGGCCATTTTGCTGACACCATTTCAGAATATCGTTCATTTTAGTATGAGGATACACATTTACTTTCTGTGATCTTGTCTCTTCATCTTCAATATCACCTCCGCCAACGCTGAAAACAGTCCATTCATCAAGTAACGATCCTTTTGCATCAAGAGCTTCAAATTTTAGCCCATTTGTATGCTGTGGCAAAACAGTGTCCTTCTGCCATATAATTTTCACTTTGTCTTTGGGAAACGATTCCCGCAGCACTTTATCAGTAAGATGTCCTTTACCTGTAGCTGCCAGGCTTCCATACAGGGTTATGCGGATTTGTGTTGCAGCCTCATTCTTCTTCCGGAATTTTTCGGCTGCAAACCGAGGTCCCATGGTATGACTGCTCGATGGACCGAGACCGATTTTATATATTTTACGAATGGATTCCATGTTGTCTCAATTTTTACTTCCTGTTATTTGTCATGCGTTAAAATTCAAAAAGCAAAACAGTTAATCATAACTATTCAGCATTTAAATAGTCTATTATACCAGAGATTTCACAGATTTACACAAATTTAGAACTGATATCAGCAGTTTTTAAAACAATAAATAAAAGGCATTAAATTTTTCTGTGTAATCTGAGTAATCTGTGGCAAGAACTCATTTTTTATTGCATTAACGGAGCTGATTAGTTACGTTAAATCATATTTTCTGCAAAGGTCAAAAAAAATCCCCTCTTCCGAAGGGATTTGAAAATAAATAAAATCGGTTTTTACTATGCTCTACAAAATGAGCATTGCATCGCCATATGTAAAGAAACGATATTTCTGTTGTACGGCTTCTTTATATGCTTTCATCAGCAGATCATAACCTGCGTAAGCAGCAACCATCATCATCATGGGAGATTGAGGAAGGTGAAAATTCGTAATCATGCTCGAAGCAATGCTAAAATCGTAAGGAGGGAAAATAAATTTATTGCTCCATCCGCTGTAAGGTTTAACCTGCCCGGAAATAGTAACCGACGATTCGACCGCTTTCATGGTGGTTGTACCCACCACGCATACTTTTTTACGAGCTTCGATGGATCTGTTAACTATCGCCGCCTGATCTTCTTCAATAAGCATTTCTTCTGAATCCATCTTGTATTTGGTAAGGTCTTCAACATCAATGGCGCGGAAGTTACCAAGACCGGCATGCAGTGTTACTTCTGCAAAATTAACACCCTGTAGTTCAAGGCGTTTCATCAATTCGCGGCTGAAATGAAGTCCCGCTGACGGAACAGCAACAGCTCCTTCGTTTTTTGCATAAATGGTTTGATACCGCTCTTTGTCGTCAGGAACAATTTCGCGGAGACGCTGTAATTCTTCAGGAAGCGGCGTACGACCCAGGGATTCGATAGTGCGTTTAAACTCAGTATAGGGACCATCAAAAAGGAAGCGTAATGTGCGTCCACGTGAAGTAGTATTGTCAATAACTTCTGCAACCAGTGAATCATCATCACCAAAATAGAGTTTATTACCGATACGGATTTTACGTGCAGGATCAACAAGTACATCCCATAAACGGGCTTCGCTGTTGAGTTCGCGGAGGAGGAAAACGGTAATTTTAGCACCGGTTTTTTCTTTTTCGCCCAATAAGAGTGCAGGAAAAACTTTGGTGTTGTTCAGAACAAAAACATCCCCGTCTCCAAAATAATTGAGTATATCCCTGAAGGTTTTGTGTTCGATGGTTTGAGTTTTACGGTCGAGTACCATCAATCGTGATTCATCACGGTTTTCTACCGGATGAAGCGCAATTAACTCATTAGGCAGATGATACCTGAATTGTGAGAGTTTCATATATATGTATTAGGATTTTTGTATTTTTTGCGGAAAAACGTGCAAAGGTAATGAATTTGAGAGCTGAAATCAAGTGTTTTAACTCATACAACAAATTGTTTTAACGCTTTTTATGAAAAAATTGTTTAATTTACATGTGTTACATAAGGGTTTATTGATGGCAGTTATGTTGAATATAGAAATAAATCATTGTAACAGAACTCCTGAACTATCATATGTCTATCCTGGGATATTTTTTAAATAGTACAGCTAGTGAAATACTACTGACTTCCTGCTGTGAGTTCACGCAAGGTATTAATAACAATCCAAATAATAGTCCTGTTCAATGGCAACTTAGTCTTCCAAAAAATCCCTACTTTTGCAGCCTTTATTAAATCAAAGTACTATGCTTCGTACACACACTTGTGGAGAACTGAATATGGCTCATGTGGGCCAAAATGTGATATTAACCGGATGGGTTCAACGCTCCCGCGACTTGGGCGGTATGACCTTTATTGATCTTCGCGATCGCTATGGGCTTACTCAATTGGTTTTTAACATGGAAACCCATGCCGCTTTATGCGAAAGAGCCCGTAAACTTGGTCGTGAGTTTGTTATACAGGTTGAAGGAAAAGTGTCGGAGCGGAGTAACAAGAATGCTAAAATGGCAACCGGCGATATTGAAATTACAGTCGAAAAGCTTGATATACTTAATGAGTCGAAAACCCCTCCTTTCACGATTGAAGATAATACCGACGGCGGTGATGAACTCCGAATGAAATATCGCTACCTCGACCTTCGCCGTAATGCCGTGAAACGCAATATGGAACTGCGTCACCGGATGGCTTTCCAGACAAGAAACTATATGGACAGCCTGAACTTTATTGAGGTTGAAACACCTGTTCTTATAAAAAGCACTCCCGAAGGAGCACGTGATTACGTAGTTCCTTCACGTGTAAACCCGGGTGAGTTTTACGCTTTACCACAGTCGCCACAAACTTTTAAACAATTGCTGATGGTTGCAGGTTTCGACCGTTATTTCCAGATAGTAAAATGTTTCCGCGATGAGGATCTACGCGCTGACCGTCAGCCTGAATTTACCCAGATTGATTGCGAAATGTCGTTTGTAACGCAGGAAGATATATTTGATACTTTCGAAGGTCTTACCAAACACCTTTTTAAAACCGTTAAAGGTGTTGATGTTGTGAAATTGCCACGCATGACCTGGGCCGATGCCATGAAACAATATGGCAGCGACAAACCTGATATCCGATTCGGGATGAAGTTTGTTGAACTCACCGAACTTGTAAAAGGCAAGGACTTTAAGGTTTTTGATGATGCAGAACTGGTTGTTGGAATTAATGCTGAAGGCTGCGCCGAATACACCCGCAAACAACTCGACGAACTCACCGATTTTGTTAAAAAACCCCAGATTGGCGCAGGAGGGTTAATTTACCTGCGTTATGCCGCGGATGGAACTCTGAAATCGTCAGTCGATAAATTTTATACTCCGGAAGAACTTCAAAAATGGGCCGACGCTTTTAATGCCAAACCCGGTGACCTCATCCTGATACTTGCCGGAAAAGCGAATAAAACCCGCAAAGCACTGAATGAACTCCGATTGGAAATGGGAACACGTCTTGGTCTTCGTAATCCCGAAACTTTTGCTCCGCTTTGGGTATATGATTTTCCATTGCTGGAATGGGACGAAGACAGCAAGCGTTTTTATGCTATGCATCATCCGTTTACATCTCCGAAACCGGAAGACATACATCTTCTTGACACCGATCCTGGAGCCGTGCGGGCCAATGCATATGATATGGTTATCAATGGTGTGGAAGTTGGTGGAGGTTCGATCCGGATCCATGACAAAACCATGCAGCATAAAATGTTACAGCTACTAGGTTTCAGCGAGGAAGACGCACAGGCACAATTTGGTTTCCTGATGAATGCTTTCGAATTCGGGGCGCCACCGCACGGAGGTATCGCTTTTGGTTTTGACCGTTTATGCTCCTTGTTTGGCGGCAGCGAATCCATCCGCGACTATATTGCTTTCCCTAAAAATAATGCTGCCCGCGACGTGATGATCGATTCACCTTCACATATTTCGGATGTGCAGCTTAAGGAACTGAGTTTGAAGGTTTCTATATAATTTTGTCCAGGCTACGATTCAAAATAGCAATGGGAATAAATTAAAAAGTCAGGATTTCATATGAAGTGAAATCCTGACTTTTTCTTGAAAACTTAGTCCTTGTCTAATTTTTGAAATTATAATGGTTATTCACAAACACCTCAATCTTTGTCAGGCTGAGCGGTTCCGATAGCTATCGGAACGAAGCCCACTAAAAGAGGCATAAATGGAATATATTTGAGTTTAATTAGTGCATTTCAACTACGCTCAATGTAACAGCAATTCAAGTTTAAATAACTGGAGTTTTTAACCAATTTTAGATATTATCTTATTTCAGTTTACTCTACTTTTACCCTTATCCCTTCTGAATGTGCTGCGAACTCAGGTGCATACATGCATTGTACGGAAGTTATTCCGTTCGAAAAATCTCCTTTTTGAGTCGCAACCAATTTGTATTCGAACACATAAGTTCCTTTGGGCAGGTAGGAAATAAAGAAGTTGGTTGATGCATCACGGGTGTATCCCAAACCATCCTGGAAGTTGTAACCTGAAATAACATTTACAGGCTCGAAGGCCGATGCCCGCATGTCTTTCAAATGGATATATTCCATATCGCGATCTGAACGTAATTCAACACGAACCACAATTTTATCACCGACTTTGACAGATGATTTTTCCGTTATTGGCTCAATAACCGGACCCGTTGGCGTATTTATTTCCCTGAAAAGTTTTTTACTCAGGCTCAGAGGTGTTTTTGCCGGAGTAATTTTATCTAATTGTTCAAAATATTGCCAGTACAGAGCTCCCCATGCAATGGTAGGATTCGGATTGTTAACGGTGACTTTTCCCATTTCCGGTTTAATTTCTGACGCATTCCAGCTTGTTTTAAAATAACCGGTCCCTGCTTCAGGTTTTGATCCATCAGCTTTGTAAGGATCTACTTTTTCACTGCCAAGCGTTATTTCAACTTGCTTGTCGGATGCCAGCAGCGACGTGCCACGCAGCAATAAAGCATACACAGCTTCGGATGTTGCCTTGGTGGTTTTCCAGTCCTGGGTTTGTTTTTGTTTCAACAACCAGATTTTTAATTCTTCCACCGATTTCTGATCATTGCTTACTTCGTCGAATGCTTCAATCAGTAGCGCCTGTGTTTCGACCGGTGCCTGGTACCAGTTCCATCCACGCTGTTCATTGCGCCAGTACATTCCCATTTCTTCATTATGCAATGCCGTTTCCTTCAGCGATCGCATAATCAACGAAGCTGTATTCTCTTCGCCAAACCGGTTCAGGTACAAAGCCATCATAGCTTTCATATAATTGTTTTGGGTCTTCCAGTATTTCAGTGACTGAGATTTGTAGTAGTTGAACATTTCATCGTGATCCTTAGTAATCGGGAAATCAGCAAGAAAATACGTACGGGCATACAAATACTGTATATCCTCGTAACCCAGGTGGTTGTTTTTTATGTAGTCCTTATCGTTCTTTTTAAGTTTTTCAAAATCAATTTTTACTGTTTCGTCAAGATATTTAACAGCATTTTTAAGCATTTCAAATACCTGGGGATTTTCCGTGGGATTCAGCACTTCTAGGTAGTACAAATGTCCAAGCCCTGTAACAATGTGCTGAGTGATATAACGGCTTTCGGGCATACCCTTGAACCACGGCCAGCCTCCGTTCGGGTTTTGCATGTCATTCAGTTTTTTCAATGCCGAAGTTTGTTCCAAAGCCATACGGTTCAGGTCGAAAAGCAAAGCAATTCGCTGTTTCCGTTCGCTTTCACTGGTAGCTTCGCGCACCCACGGACTTTCCTGTAGCAACACGGATTTCAGTTCTTCATTTTTCTCAAGGTTCGATTTTAATGCATCGGGAGTAATGTTTTTCCAGCTTTCGAATACTCGTTTTATTTTTGGATCACTATTGGCAATGTGAGTTGCCAGGCTGTTGGCATAGTACTTGCTGAAAATCTGTTCGGCACATTCGTACGGATATTCCATCAGGTAAGGCAACGCCTGCACGGCATACCATGCCGGGTTGGAAGTATATTCAAGTGTAAGCCTGTAATTGCGCAGGGTTGAGCCGGCTTTACCGGAATTTACAAGTTTTTCGAAGTTAAATTTCTTCTCCTGCATCCCTTTTACCGGCAGCGGCATGCTTTCAGTAACCAACATGCGGTTGGTAAGAACAGGTATAGCAGCTTCTTCACCATCACTGAAAGTACCGGCTGTGGCTGTAATGCGATAAACCACTGCCTGCAAACCCTCGGGAATATTTATCTTCCAACTGACTGATGCACTGCTTCCTTTGTTAACTGTAAAAGGAATTGTTGTCCGGGTCAAACCCATGTTATCATCAACAGGTTTCATAGTAAAGGCATCGAAAAAATGCAGTTCAGCGGTACCCGACAAGTCTCTGTCACTGATATTTGAGATTTTAGATGCAAAGTCCATTTTGTCCCCTTCCCTAAGGAAACGTGGCGGATTTGTAAAGATCATCAGGTCCTTCTGCGTTACCAGTGTCTTTTCAACCTGTCCGTATTTCAGGTCTTTGGTATAAGCAAGACCAAGCATTTTCCAACGTGTTAAAGCTTCGGGAGCTTTGAATTTGATAATGATTTCGCCATTTTCGTTGGTGGCTAGCTGAGGATAAAAAAATGCTGTTTCGTTAAAGTTTTTACGGATTTGAATTCCGGAAGTTGATTGTGAAAACTGAGATTTATTTTCATTCAATTCAGTTTCAGAGTAACCTATTACTTTTTTATCCCGGTTTATCCCAAGAGCGGTAACTTCAATTTCATTCTTTCCTACTTCCGGTGCCGCCGACATGGCATCTTCCCTCATCAACAAACTTTTGGTAGTGGAGGCACCTCGTATCCGNNNNCAATTGTTCCCCGATTTTAGTTCCAAAGCACTGGTAATCGTTCCACGATCGAATACCATTGTAATAACTGAAAATATCAAAGTTCCAGCTATGTGGTGCAAATGCATCCAGTGAAGCATCATACATACTTGCAAGCATTTCTGCCACAGCTTTCTCACCTTTGCTGTCACGTAAAGTGATTTGCCATTCTTCTTCCTGACCCGGTAGCAATTTGCTGCGGAATGTAGAAAAAGTGATATCCAGCTTTTTGTTGGTATATGGAACGTTGATCACTTTGTTGACCTGGAACGTACGGTTGTTTTTTACGAAAGTTATGTTAATACCAAAGTTGCCGCGGTATTCTTCTTTTACGGGAATGCTGATGAGCTTTTGCTCTTTGTTTAGAAGAATTATTTCGCGGTTTACAACCTTATCTTTATGCACTATTTCGTAAATAACATAGGCCTTTTTAACAGGTGTTCCGATAACAAATTTCACATCTTCGCCAGGTTCGGCAATTGGAGTAAGTAAGCTAAAGAACATGGGCGAAACAATGTCGCTTTTGGCGGATTCAGGCAGAAATGAATTGAAATATTTTTTGTAAAGAACATCTTCTCCGAAAGCATCTTTTGTTTTGATTTCCATTATATAAGCGCCTGGAAGTATCTGATTTCCAATATTAAAAGTAGAGTCGGCAGGAGTGCTGAACTTTGTTGAAAACATAATAGATTCTGTCGGCCAGGTTGTTACATCATCTTCATCTTTATAAACTTCCCCGGGAAAACTTTTCTCAAATTCATCTTTTGTCATGATGAATCTATCCGGTTTTGACCACTTCCGTGAATAAAAAACCTGGTTTGGCTTACGAAGTTTTGAAATGGTGATTGATCCTGAAGC
>CAJDUB010000006.1_pt3 | contig 18191 bp, 12 predicted proteins | sample 7390251 | NCBI WGS metagenome assembly CAJDUB01 (sample SAMEA7055665, study PRJEB34461) | soil metagenome | biome: terrestrial ecosystem; feature: Peninsula; material: soil | place: Antarctica | collected 2016
CTTCAGCCAACAAACTGCTTAAAAACCTGGAAGAGCCATCAGCCAAAACCCTTTTTATCCTGGTATCCGAAAATCAGGAACAAATAATTGCAACCATACTTTCGCGGGCGCAGCTCATTAAGTTTCCACGTCTGAATGATGCTGAAATACAGCTGGCACTGGAACAACAGCATGGCGTTAGTACTACTGATGCTTCAAAAATTGCCCGTCTTGCTGATGGGAATTATACAGCTGCCCTGATGCTTGCAGGCAAAACCGGCTCGGGGAAATCGAGCTTGCTACACGCCATCATCACCAGCGCGGCCTTGAAGTATTCTCCAGAGCGGCTGCGCGTGGTGTTGCTCGACTTCAAGAAAGGGGTCGAATTCCAAGTCTACTCCGACGCTGGCTTGCCACACGCTGACATAATTGGCATCGATAGCCATCGAGAATTTGGACTCAGCACGCTCGAATACATCGATGCTTGTATGCAGCGACGTGGGTATTTCGACGAAGAGTTTAACCGTGCCATCTTTCATATTGAGCGGAATGCCAGTGCCCAGATCGTTCTAACTGACCTTTCGCACCTCATTGCCAGGATATTGAAGATTCCGGCAACACCTCAAGTCAAAAATGTGTAAATTTGCCACTTCGTACCGGATCGGGCAACGCTTTTTTGAGCAGCAGCAAGCTTCCGGGATATACTATAACAGCAATACCTTCGTTAATCATACTCTCTGGTTTATGAAGGTCATACTTTAACACAAAATGGAAGAAAACATACAACCTCATATAATAAACAAGGAAAATATCGGGTCAAGAGGCTGTTGCGGTAACACTAACCCGCTTATTGGTCAGGCCGGAGCAGAACAAAAGTGTGCCAAGCTGGCAACCTACGACTGGCTAAGCAAACTCCCTTTGCCCGGAAGCACAGGCAAATTTGATTGTGCAGAAGTCAGGTTTAAAAACAATCATAAGGATTTTTATCGCATCCCAACAGGCTTAACCGTTCACACCGGCGATATCGTTGCAGTTGAAGCTTCACCAGGCCACGACATTGGAATTGTAACCCTTACCGGCGAAACTGCCAGGTTACAGATGATTCGTAAAAATGTAAATCCCGCTAAGGAGGACATTCGCAAACTTTATCGTAAAGCTAAACAGGCAGACATTGATAAATGGCTTATTGCGATTTCGAAAGAACATGACGCCCTTTATAAAACAAGGGTTGCAGCGCTGAAAATTGGCCTCAAAATGAAGGTTAACGACATTGAATACCAGGGCGATGATACCAAAGCAATATTCTTTTATACCGCTGAGGATAGGGTTGATTTCAGGGAACTGATAAAAATACTGGCCGACGAACTGAAGATAAGAATTGAAATGCGGCAGATTGGAATGCGACAGGAAGCCAGCAAGTTAGGAGGCATTGGCTCATGCGGGCGTGAGTTATGCTGTTCCTCCTGGATCAGTAATTTTCACTCGGTATCCACTTCCTCGGCAAGGGTTCAGCAATTATCGTCAAATCCTCAGAAACTTGCCGGGCAATGTTCAAAACTCAAATGCTGCCTTAATTACGAAGTTGAAGCATATATTGATGCCCTTAAAGATTTCCCTGAAGAAAATGCAGTACTTAAAACGAAGCAAGGCGATGTTCTTTTACAAAAAATCGATGTCTTTGGCGGAACCATGTGGTTCGGTTATAAAGGAAAAGAACACGAAATGTTTGCATTAACTGTAAATAGAGTTAAAGAAGTGATAGCAATGAATAAATCAGGCAAAATACCCGATAAAATCGAAGACTTCACTATAAAACAGGATAAAAAGCCAGCCATCGGTCTTGTAGTAGCCAGCGAAGATCTGTACCGGTTTGATAAAAAAAAGTAAACTTTCAAAAGCCTGATGACAGATAAAATATTCATGAAGCTCAATAAAATCACATACAGGCATTCGCTAATCAGGATAACTGCTTTCCTTTTTGCCATTATTTTGGGTGTAACTGCTTGTAATAATGATGTTTTCCACTCTGAATCCATCCATCTGAAAGATAATGAATGGAAAGCCTCGGATACACTTTTTTTTACGTTCGATTCAAAAGACACACTTTCAGCGTTCAATTTCTATTTTGAGATCCGCAATACCACGGATTACGATATGCAAAACCTGTATTTATTTATAACCGCATATTATCCTGACAATTCATTCTCGCGCGATACGGCCGAATGTATTCTGGCAGCGCCGGATGGCAAATGGTTTGGCAAAGGCATGGGCAAGCACAAGGACAACAGGTTTTTGTTTCGCAAGGGAGTGCATTTCCGTAAACCGGGAAATTATATTATTGCTGTAAACCAGGCCATGCGAGTAGATGACCTGAAAGGCATTTCGGATGTAGGGATCCTGATTAAAAAAGAAGTAAACTGAAGCAAAATACCAGGTTGATATTAAAACAATGAAAAAAGGTCGGAATGAAAACGAATGGGTAAAATGGTTCTGGAAATGGTACGTCATATCCCTTTTGTTTATTGCATTATTTTTTGGAGCCCTGTCTATGGGTTGGTTAGGCTTTATGCCTTCCTTCGAAGAACTTGAAAATCCCAAAAGCAAGCTTGCTTCAGAAGTAATTTCGGCTGATCAGAAAGTTCTCGGATCTTTTTACCTTGAAAACCGTTCCAATATTCATTATTCTGAGTTATCTCCCTGGTTGGTAAAAGCACTGATCGCTACCGAAGATTTCCGGTTCGAACAACATTCAGGTATCGATGGCAGGGCGATGATACGAGTTGCATTAGGGATGATTACAGGGAAAAATAAAGGAGGCGGAAGTACAATTACACAGCAATTGGCCAAGAATCTTTTCCCCCGTGAGCAACACTTCAGCATTATAGGCACTGGCTTTGCAAAACTTAAAGAATGGATTACAGCAATCCGTCTCGAACGTAATTATACCAAGGAAGAAATCCTGGCTTTGTACCTGAATACAGTTGATTTTGGAAGTCTGGCTTATGGAGTAAAGTCAGCATCTAAAACCTATTTTGATAAAACACCTGCTCAGCTTAATTTGCAGGAATCAGCCACCCTTATTGGATTACTTAGGGCTCCCTCCTACTATAGTCCGGTGCGGAACAAGGAACGTTCGAAAAAACGCCGCGAAGTGGTTTTGAACCAGATGGTTGAAAATGGGTATATCAGCGAAAAACAATATGATTCGGTACGTGTTTTGCCACTCGACATGACGCAATACACGCTGCAGGATCATAACAGCGGGCCCGCAACATATTTCAGGGAATACCTCCGCATATCACTGATGGCTGATAAACCGGAAAAAGACAATTACGACAGTCCTGATGATTTTGCGGCAGATTCTATCCGCTGGCTTCGCGATCCTGCCTTTGGTTGGGTAGCTAAAAATAAAAAGGCAGACGGAACGTATTACAACCTTTACAAAGACGGGTTGAAAATATATACAACCATCAATTCGCATATGCAGAAGTATGCTGAGGATGCTGTTACTGAGCATATGTCGCTGGATTTACAACCTGCTTTTTATAAGCATTGGAAAGGAAATTCTCATGCACCTTACGATCTTTCCGACAAAAATGAAATTAATAAATTATTGATTACCTCCAAAAAAAGATCCGACCGGTATCGCAGTATGAAAAAAGCCGGCATATCAAACGATTCTATTGAGCTGGCATTTAAAACGCCTATTCCTATGCGGGTTTTTTCGTGGAAAGGAGAAATTGATACTGTAATGAGCCCCATGGATTCCATCAGGTATCAAAAATGGTTTTTAAATGCGGGTGTAATGTCGATGGAACCTCAAACCGGTTATGTAAGGGCTTATGTGGGAGGAATAAATTTCAGATATTTCAAATACGATCATGTGGTTGTGGCACGCAGACAGGTTGGATCTACCTTCAAACCTTTTGTTTACACCGTTGCCATGCAGGATGGACAGATGTATCCATGCTCACAGGTTCCAAACGTACAGTATTCAATTGAAGCAAACGGAAAATTATGGTCGCCGGGAAACTCAAGCAAATACAAAGAGGGAGAAATGGTCACTCTTAAGGAAGCCCTGGCCAATTCAATTAACTGGATTTCGGTTTACCTGATCAAACGGTTCTCGCCACAGGCAGTTATAAAGATAGCACGTAAAATGGGAATTTTCAGCTACCTGCCCCCCGTTCCTTCCATTTGTCTCGGAACACCTGATATTTCGCTGTACGAAATGACCGGTGCAATGAGTACGTTTGCTAACAAAGGGATTTTTGTGCAACCCTTATTTGTTACCCGTATTGAAGATAAACACGGAAATGTAATTGCCCAGTTTGTCCCTCACCAGGACGAAGCGCTTAGTGAACAAACTGCTTACATGATGATTGGATTGATGAAAGGAGTTGTAGAAAGTGGTACCGGCTCGCGGCTCAGGGGCAAATATGGACTTACAAATCCTATAGCAGGTAAAACCGGAACTACGCAAAGCAATTCCGACGGTTGGTTTATGGGTCTTACTCCCGACCTCGTTACCGGTGTTTGGGTTGGTGGCGACGACAGGGTCATTCGTTTCCGAGCCACTTCTTTGGGTCAGGGCGCCAATATGGCTTTCAATCAGCTGCAACTTACCAAAGGCGACTTTGAAAGACCTGAAGGTTTAAGAGAGGATTATTTTAATTGTGCCACTTTCGACTTGAATAATAATGGAAGCTCCGGAATAGATGATCAGGATAAGTATTGATGATGCTTTTGTTATTTGATTGGTATTTGCGAGTTATAGTATAATATTGGAAACAACATCCACTTCAACATTTATATAATTGAAAGAGAAGTATACAACTGAAAAAGCCGCTGGAAAATTTAAGAAATTATCTTACCTCGCAATCGTTTTAATAGTAATTGGAATACTATTATTATTTACTGAGAGATATTCTGGTATTGGTTTATACGAGCTTATTGGCAAAATAGCGGATAAGATTATTATGATATTAGCAGGGACATTTATGTATATTTTTTTCACAAAAAGATTCAAGCTATTAAATGAAAATTATTTTGAGATAGATGAAAATACTTTAGCAATTAAAACAAGTGACAAAAATATTTTTTTTGATATGGAAAACAAACCAAAATCTATAAAAATAAATCTCAAAACTTTAAATTTAGTTTCATCAGACAACATCGACTTTAAAATAAATTTAGATGAATATTCAAATGTATTTAAAGTCAGAACCCAGATTAAAGAACAAATGGAAGCTTTAAAAACAAAGTACTTTTCCTAAAACATGCTATAAATAATGGAGAGTTTTGGAGTTCATTTGGAGTTTTGCCACCCACACCTAAATTGGTGTTAGTTGACAACGGAGAGCTACACAAACCATCAATATTTAAATTCTATCCGTTAAAAACTACACTTATTTCACCACCTTCATTTCATCCAACAGATAACCGGCTCCGGCATATTTATCTACAACAAAAAGTACGTAGCGGATATCAACATTAATGGTACGTTGCAGGGCAACATCAAACTTAATATCGCTGCTCATGGCTTCGGAATTACCATCGAAAGCCAGACCAACAAGTTCACCATTGCCATTTATAACCGGACTGCCTGAATTGCCACCGGTAATGTCATGAGTGGTGATAAAACATACATGCATGATCCCATTATCGGCATAGGGACCAAAATCCTTTTTATTGTATAATTCTTTCAACTTTGGTGAAACGATAAATTCCTCATTGGTTGAATCTTCTTTTTGCATAACGCCTTGCAACGTGGTATAATAATCGGCAAAAAGAGCGTCAGCCGGCTTATAAGGTTCCGCGGTGCCATAGGTTAAACGCATGGTGCTATTTGCATCGGGATAAAATATCTTATCCGGATTCATTTCGCGCAAACCGGCAATATAAAGACGGCGGGCTTTTGAGAATTTATCCTCATCCATCATTTGCGTCATCCGGGCAATCATGTACGAAGTAATAAATGAATTGACCGCCACATAGGCAGGATCTTTTTCGAGGGTTTTCTTTTTGGGATGATTCAGGAACTCAAGCAATCTGGCTTCGGATGCAAAAATGGAACGATCAAAAATATGTTCAACATATTTACCGATATCACCCTTGAATTTCTTCCTGATGGTTTCGTAACAATCCGGAATATACTGCGGTGCAACATTTTTCTGATACAGTTCAAGCATAGTACGGAGCATTTCTTTTTCCAGTTCCGGGTTAAAAGTTTTATAAAATTTATCAGCTCTTTTCTTATTAATACCAATCATTTCATTGAAATCTGCTGAATCGAACCGGCTACTCAGTTCACCGGTTTGAAATGCGAGATACAGAATCCGGCAGTCGGTAAGTAATTCGCTGGCATAAATTGTTGCTGCGTTAGCATGGGTTTCGGAAGCTATTTTGTAACCCGCTGCAAAATCATCCATTACTTTTCCATATTGGGCTTTCCGGTTTTCGTCGAGGTTAACCCATGACTCAAAGCTGTCTTCAACCTTTTTCTTGTCATAATACACTTTCAGCCTTATCAATGCTTTGCTTTCCTGCAGCGATTTCTTCCAGAAATTCCCTAAATAAGCATAATTCCCGGCATAGGCAATCCTGGTTGCATCATCAGCATCCATATACTTCTTCATCACTTCCATTTTTGCCCATTTGGCTTTTATGTCAGCAGGATTATTCTGTGTTAGCTTTTCTTCAATACCATATGATGTAAGGTAACGATCGGTGGCACCGGGATAACCCAATATCATTGAAAAATCACCTTCTTTAACACCTGCCAGCGAAACAGGAAGGAAGTATTTGGGCTGCAACGGTTTATTATCTTTTGAATATTCTGCCGGTTTACCATCAGTTCCTGAATATACACGCAGCAGGCAAAAATCACCGGTATGACGAGGCCACATCCAATTGTCAGTATCACCGCCAAACTTACCGATTGACGAGGGAGGAGCGCCCACCATGCGAACATCATTAAATGTTTGATAAACAAACATGTAATATTCATTCCCTTCAAACATACTTTCCACTGATACTTCAAAATCAGGCCCTGCTGTAGCTTCAGCTTCCGCAATAATCAGGTCCGATTCTTTTTGTACAACCTGGCCTCTTTCGCCTTCTTCCATTTCGGGAGTAACTTTTGCAAGAATACGGGCAGTAACATCTTCCATGCGTATCAGGAATGAAACCGTTTTGCCGGGAATCGGCAATTCCTCTTCAGGTCGCATTGCCCAGAATCCGTCGGTTAGAAAATCGCTGCCAACGGAACTTTGCTCGGCAATAGCCTCGTAACCGCAATGGTGGTTTGTTATCAGTAATCCTTTTTGTGAAATAATCGAACCCGTGCATCCGCCATAATCAAGTGAGATAATGGCATCTTTAAGGCATGCCTGGTTTACGCTATATATCTGGTCAGCCGACAGTTTGAGGCCCATGTGCTGCATCATACTGATATTGTATTTGCCGACAAGCATAGGCAGCCACATGCCTTCGTCGGCTTTGGCAAAGAAACTGAAGATAGTTACAAAAAACAGAAACAGAGATACTTTGAATGATTTCATAGAAGTAATATTTTATGATTTTTGAATTGAAATTTGGGGCTTGAGTTTTGGAATTTGAAACTTTCAAGGTACGATGTACGATGTACGATTTAGGAATGATGATTTACGATATGCAATTTACGAAGTACAATTTACGAGGCGCGAGTTTTAATTTATACCAAACAAGGTACGATTCAGGATTATAATAAATATCTCCCCTAATCGTACCTCGTCATTCGTCAATCGTAACTAAACTATTAACTAATTTACCATTAACCATTCATCGTCCCCAATCGTAATTCGTCAATCGAAAATCAATGTTTACTATTAACTTTTTTCAAATAACTATTAAATAATCCCTACTTCGACATGCGTTTCCGTTCGTATTCTTTGAGGTAAATTTTACGTAAACGCATTGATTTGGGAGTAATTTCCACCAATTCGTCAATCTGTATGTATTCAAGCGCTTCTTCGAGTGTAAACTTAACAGCAGGCGGCATACGAACGGCTTCGTCCTTTGCGGTAGTACGGAAGTTTGTCATCTGCTTGGCTTTTGATATATTAACTCCCAGGTCGTTATCGCGTGAATTTTCACCTACAATCTGACCTTCATAAATCTGATCAAAAGGTTCAACAAAAAAGCGTCCGCGATCCGTGAGTTTATCAATACTATAAGCAGTTGCCATACCGGTATCAATGCTGATTAGTACACCAGCAAGGCGTTGTGGCAATGCACCTTTCCATGGTTCAAACGCTTTGAAACGATGAGCCATAATAGCCTCGCCGGCGGTTGCTGTAAGCACTGCGTTAAGTACAGCATTACGCAAACCGATGATCCCGCGCGACGGAATAACGAATTCGAGATGCATCAGATCACCTTTCGGAGTCATAGCCAACATATCGCCACGACGTTGTGTAACCAGGTCGATTACTTTGCCGGAAACTTCGAGTGGAGTATCAACAATCAGTGTTTCAATAGGCTCACATTTTACACCGTCAATTTCTTTAATAATTACCTGCGGCTGGCCTACCTGTAATTCGTAGCCTTCGCGACGCATGGTTTCAATAAGGATGGAAAGGTGCAGAATACCGCGGCCATAAACTATAAACTGATCCGAGGAGCCTGTTTCTTCCACACGAAGTGCCAGGTTTTTTTCAGTTTCCTTTTTGAGCCTGTCGTTCAGGTGCCTCGATGTAACAAATTTGCCTTCCTTCCCGAAAAACGGTGAATTATTGATAGCAAAAAGCATACTCATTGTCGGCTCATCAATATGAATATCCGGCAAACGCTCAGGAGTTTCAGGATCGGTAACTGTATCACCGATATCAAAACCTTCGAGACCTACCAATGCACAAATATCACCTGAATGGACTGAATTTACTTTAACACGGCCAAGGCCTGAAAATGAAAATAATTCCTTGATTTTCGACTTTGTAACGGCACCATCTCTTTTCAAAAGGGATACATTCATGCCTTCGGTTACTATTCCGCGCGAAACACGCCCGATAGCAATACGACCAACATACGAGCTATAATCGAGTGATGTAATCTGCATTTGAAGAGGACCTTCGGGAGTAGGAGCTTCAGGAATATATTTTATTATTGCATCCAGCAACGGGAAAATATTATCTGTTTCTTCCGTCCAGGTTGTATTCATCCATCCTTGCTTGCTCGAACCGTACAAAGTCTCGAAATTAAGCTGCGTATCAGAAGCTTCCAGGTTAAAGAAAAGTTCATATACCTGTTCCTGAACTTCGTCGGGGCGACAGTTTTCTTTATCAACTTTATTGATTACCACTATTGGCAACAAACCCAACGAAAGTGCTTTTTGCGTTACAAAACGAGTTTGAGGCATAGGTCCCTCGAAAGCATCGACCAAAAGCAGTACGCCATCGGCCATTTTAAGTACTCGTTCAACTTCACCGCCAAAATCGGCGTGACCGGGGGTATCAATAATGTTAATTTTTACTCCTTTATATTCAACCGAAACATTTTTTGAGGTAATGGTGATACCACGTTCGCGTTCCAGGTCGTTATTGTCGAGAATAAGTTCGCCGGTTTCCTGGTTGTCGCGAAACAAGTTACAGCTATGTAATATCTTGTCAACCAGTGTTGTTTTGCCGTGGTCAACGTGGGCAATTATTGCAATATTTCGGATACTTTGCATGAAAAAATTTTCTTGTAAAAAGGAGTGCAAAGGTACGATTTATTTGCAAATGAAATACATACATCAGAATATAGTTGGAAGAAAGATTAATAGGGCTTCCCAACTTGATCTATTCATAAACTTTGCGACCTTTGCTCCTTTATTGGGCCTTAGCGGTAAAGAAAAAAATAGAAATATTACCGCGAAGACGCTAAATTATTAATAAAGAACGCAAAGGGCATGTTTATGAATTTATAGGCTAAATAACTTAACACGATAAATATTTGATCTGGGGAATCTATTTTTTAAAGGACTGACATTATGAAATTTCAATAGTAGTGCGAGGAAGGTTGCCAGAAATCTCCATTAATTACACAAGCTATTGTTCCAAAATCATACAATTTCGTTATTTTCGCAGTATGAATGCTAAACAGAAACCAATTTTCGAAAAGCGCATTTTCTGGGACGTAAACTTTGAGCTGATTGACTACGATGCCAAAGCCAACTGGGTTATTGCGCGGGTTTTTGAGCGTGGCGATGTTGAAGATATCCGCCAATGCCGACGGTACTATGGCGATGAGAAAGTGACGGAGGCTCTATTGAATGTAAAATATCTGCCACTTCACACCATTCATTTTGCCAGTGCAATTATTGATAAGCCACTTAACGAATTCAGATGTTACACACTTCGACAGTTGAACCCCGGACTCTTTCCCTATTAAATGAGTTGATGGCGATGCTTGCGATTCAGGAGTTTTCTCTGGTTGGAGGAACGGCTCTGGCGCTCAGGTATGGACATCGCAGTTCCGTTGATCTGGACTTGTTTTTTCACGAAAAATTTAATCATCCTGAAATCATCAAAGCGCTGGAAACAACATTTGGTCATAGATTCATTTATAAACAGCAACATACTGTTTTTGGCATTTTTTGCTTTATTGATGATATAAAAGTTGATATCGTTCACTTCCCGCATTTGCCAATTGCAGCCATTGAAACTGTTGAAAAAATAAGGATGTACGGCAGTGCCGATATTTCGGCGATGAAAATACAGGCTATTCTTGGCCGAGCGCAGAAAAAGGATTTCTTGGATTTGCATGAATTACTTCAGCATTATTCTTTGCAGCAAATCATGGACTGGCATAAACAAAAATACCCAAGCCAGATGCTTGCCATAAGTATTCCACACGCCATTACGTATTTTACCGATGCCGATGATAGTGAAACCCCGGTAAGTTTTAAAGGACAAACATGGGAAAAAGTGAAAGACGACATTAAAAAGGTTGTAAGAGACTACCTCAGTTAAAACCGAAATAAAGCAGGCTCATAATCTTTGTAAACTATACTTTTTTAAGAACATATATACTACTGAGGAATAATCGTATTTCCCTGTTAAAACACTATATTCACTGAAACCTGCTTCATTCTGACTTTGATTTTTTACCTTTGCAAAAAACACTTGCTATGAACAGAGGCCCTATTTCACAATTTATTGACCATCACTACAGGCATTTTAACTCAGCTGCATTGGTTGATGCTGCAAAAGCATACGAAACTCACCTTCTCGAAGGCGGTAAAATGCTGATCTCTATGGGTGGTGCCATGAGCACAGCCGAACTGGGAATTTCGTTAGCCGAAATGATCCGCCAGGATAAAGTTCAGATTATCAGCTGCACAGGTGCCAACCTCGAAGAAGACATAATGAACCTTGTAGCCCATTCCCACTACCGCCGTGTTCCGAATTACCGGGATCTTACACCGGAACAGGAGAATGAACTGTTGGAAAAAGGACTGAACCGCGTTACCGATACCTGTATCCCTGAGGAACAGGCTTTTCGCAAAATTCAGCATCACATAGTAAAAATATGGAAGGATGCCGAAGCTAAAGGCGAACGGTTTTTCCCTCACGAATTCATGTACAAACTGCTTTTGAGCAAGGTAATGGAAAGCGATTACGAAATCGATCCGAAACATTCGTGGATGTTGGCTGCTGCCGATAAAAACATTCCCATCATAGTTCCCGGTTGGGAAGACAGTACTATGGGAAATATTTTTGCTTCCTACTGTATTAAAGGCGAGCTTAAACCTTCGACCATGAAATCCGGTATTGAATACATGATGTGGCTTACCGATTGGTACCGGGCCAATTCATCAGGCAAAGGCGTGGGATTTTTCCAGATTGGCGGAGGTATTTCAGGCGATTTCCCTATTTGCGTTGTTCCCATGATGTACCAGGACCTGGAATGGCACGATGTTCCTTTCTGGAGCTATTTCTGTCAGATTTCAGATTCCACTACATCGTATGGCTCCTATTCAGGCGCTGTTCCAAACGAAAAAATTACATGGGGAAAACTAGCTATAGATACTCCGAAATTTATTGTTGAAAGTGATGCTACCATTGTTGCTCCACTTATTTTTGCATGGCTGCTGAAATGGTAATTCCTGATTAGAGAAAGTTTGTATCCCAATTCAAATAATTCTGATGGTTTAGTTTTCTATAAATCTGAACATCTTCAATTAAATTATCGTCTATTTTTATCTCATCCGATATATCTTAAAAGAATTCCCGCCAAACTACTGAATAAAAGCAGATGGCGGGATTTTTTTATTCAATTTAAGTAATTGTCCAAATTTTATAATTATAATGATTATTCATAAATGCAACGACCTTTTGTCAGGTTGAGCGGTTCCGATAGCTATCGGAACGAAACCCACCACGACAGGCAGAACTGGAATATTTTTTAGTTGAACGAGTGCATTTCGACTATGCTCAATGTGACAGCAATCCAAGTTTAAACAATCGAATACTTTTACCTATTCTATGCAAAAACTTTTATTCGATCAGTATCGAAAAATCTTCAGAACTGATATTTCTTACTGTTCTTTGACATAAGATTGATGAGAGCAGAGAATTACAGTAAAATACCGGTAAAATATAACCTGGTATTGTATTACTTTTCCCCTTAAGGGTTATAGATATATACTAAACTCTCTCACATTGACTCGTATTTACTCCAATAAGCTCATAATGCTTATATTTTGTTTCACCCTGTCTGCCTTCCTAGCATCAGGTCAACAATGGGTCGGAGTTACGTCACAATCACCGGCAATTCCACAGATAAAAACCTCGGGTAGCATTAATGCATCAACCGAAATCTCAGTTGAAGCCCCAGGTTTTTATCTTCAGGAATCATTTCCGGAGGTCATCCTTTGCTGATATCAGGAAGTCCTGATCTGCAAAAATTAAGTTATAGTCTTCAGATTCCAGCAATTGGCAAAATGGAAGCCAGTATAACTTCTTCGCAATACATTGATTATACTGATATTGAAATCATTCCATCAGCCGGAAATACAACCAGGGACGGAATCATTCAGGCTATAACCAAAAACGATTCTTATACATCGGATGAATTCTTTCCGGGCAAATTATTCGAGTTGCAACAACCTTTCCTGGTCCGGAACTCACGTGCCCAGGCTCTACAGGTTTTTCCGTTTCAATACAATCCCGTTACACGGGTTTTAAGATTTTATTACTCAATTACCATCACCCTGATAAATACCGGAATCGATGGTGAAAATGCGCTGAATAACAACGACTACCGCATTAAACCGATTGAAGGAATTGAAATTAAAAGTATTAATACCAAAGTTTCTAATCTAAAATCAGGACAACTTCCATCAGAGCGGGGAAGTATGCTGATTATTTGTCCTGAAAATTTCAAAAAAGCTATTGAGCCTTTGGCTGCCTGGAAAATTCAAACCGGAATTGCAACGGAAATTGTAAATGCAGAACAGTTCTCCGGACCTGAATCCATATATAATTTTGTAAAAAACTATTATTATAACAATGGCAACCTGGCTTATCTGTTGCTGGTTGGCGATGCAGCACAGATTCCTCCTTATCAGTATTCGTATGGATCAAGTGATAATTACTACTCATACCTGGCAGGCAATGATCACTACCCGGACATACTAGTTGGCAGATTTTCGGCAGAGACCGTTAAAGACGTTACAACACAGGTAAACCGTACTCTGGAGTATGAAAAGGATCCTTCAACAGAAGCTTCATGGTTAACCACAGCTACAGGTATTGCATCCACATTGGGCCCGGGCGATGATGGTGAGTCCGATTTTCAGCACATAAGCAATTTGCTAAAAGAATTGAAATCATCCACTTTTACCAAATATAATGAATTTTTTGATGGCTCCCAGGGCGAATCTGATGCCGTTGGAAATCCTTCAGCAAATGAGATAGCAGCAAAAATAAACCAGGGAAACGGCATTATTTTTTATGCCGGTCATGGATCTCCAAATTCGATGGCAACAGGTTCAATAACCAAAAGCGTTGTCGATAATTTAGCCAATAACGACAAATGTCCTATTATTTGGGCAGCTGCCTGCGAAACCGGCAATTTTGCTGACAGAACGTGCGTTGCCGAAACCTGGATGCGGGCAACAAGCACCAATGGTTATCCTACAGGTGCGTTGGCAGCATTAATGTCATCGGCTACACAAACCAGTTATCCTCCAATGGAAGCCCAGGATAAAATCGCTGAATTATTGAGTAATCCGCAGGAAGAACTTTCTACAATGGGTGCCATTTCCGTAAGAGGAATGATGAGCATGAACGACATTTACGGATCAGCCGGGTATGCAACAACGGATACCTGGATCCTGTTTGGCGATCCTTCACTCAGGGTGCGCACGGCTGAGCCAAAACAGTTTATTGTTGACCACAAAGGAATAATTGGCGCAGGGAAAGACTCCTATTCCCTGACTTGCAATTCGGAAAAAGGGTTCGCATGTATCAGCAGCCAGGGTATTATCCTGGGAACAGCTTTTATCATTGAAGGCAAAGCAACAATTTACCTTGACCGGCCTGCCGAAGGCAACAAACTTACACTTACTATTACAGCTCTGAATTTCCTTCCTTATATTGCAACCATCGAAGTAATTCAAAAACCAGGAAGTGCTGGAAACAGCACACCAGTTAATCATAGTAAATTACAACCTATAAATACTGTTTTCTCATGGGAATCCATTGATGGCGGAACCCCCGAATACTATTTGTTTTATCTGGGAACCGACAATCCTCCCAGCAATTTGGTGAACGGACAAAAACTTACCTCCACCCAATTAAAAACCGATTTCAATTTAAAATATAATTCAAAATATTACTGGAAAGTAGTTCCTGTTAATAATTTCGGAATTGCTGAAAGCAAGATAATGGATTTCACTACTATTTATGCCCCTGACGAAGATTTTGAACCTGCATTTAAAAGCCAGTCCTTATGGAGCAACAACGACCTTCAGCAATGGAGAAATGATGGATCTGAGTTTTTTGACGGAACTCATTCGCTGCGATCAGGGCAAATTAATGATAATGAGTTCTCTTCACTAAAATACCCTTGTGAAGTTAAAGGATGTGATTTTGTGAGTTTCTGGTCCAAAACATCAAGTGAACAGGGAGATAAATTACAGTTCATAGTTGATGGTATAACCGTTGGAGAATGGAGTGGTTTAACTGACTGGACTTATCACAGTTACAAAGTTGAACCTGGAATGCATCAGCTTGAATGGCGTTATATCAAGAACAGTGAAGGATTTGCGGGTTTTGATGCCACATGGATCGATAATATCCATCTTCCGTTACACGCACAAGCTACGGCTTATGTATCTGAAACAGGGATGGTTTGTGCAAACTCAATTTTTGAAACATCGGCCACAGCCAATAACTATTTCACAATAACCTGGCAAACAGATGGTGATGGCACTTTTGATGATAAAAACCTGGTAAATCCGATGTATAAACCCGGAGCTATCGATATTCAAAACCAGAATACCTCTTTGAAAATGCATGTAAAAGGATATGATGGCTGTCCTGATTCTGACAAAACTATCAGCCTCAATATTCAATCTTTACCGGTTATCAATTTACCATCCGATACTATTATCAGCATTGGAGATATTGTGTTTCTGGATGCAACCCAGGATAAAATAATATCCTATAACTGGCAACCAACCGGAGCCACAGGTTCATCTTTAGTCGTCGACTCGCTATCGTCCGTTAATGGCACAAAAACAGTCACTCTTACAATAACCTGTTCCAAAGGCTGCTCGGCTACCAAAGATATTACAGTTCATTTCAACAACCCTGATGTTGAAGATATGTATTCCATATATCCCAATCCCAGTAATGGCAATTTTACCCTGAAACCAGCGAAAGGATCGGCGGTGGTTGAAAAAATGAAACTGGTTGACAGGGCAGGGAAGGTAGTTTGGGATCGCGAAGAAAGTGTAAATATTTTAGGATCAAAACAAATTTCTATCGGAGGATTGGCAGGAGGCGAATATTTCTTTCTGACTGAAAATAAAAATGGCAGGTCAGTTAATCCGATTATGATACAATAAAACTTAAAACTATAAAAATCAAATAATTAAAGAGGAATCAAATAAGAGCTTGGACTACCTGGAATACTTCCACTTCTCGTTTGCTTGTAAACAAAACGCCCCGCTTTCGCAGGGCGTTTTTTATTAACCAAAAACCCTGATTTAATAACCAGGAGCAAAAACAAGCATAAAATAAGTCTACAAGTTCAACCAAAAACCATATTGTTGTACTACAACCTTCATGCCAAACCAATGAAGTCTATAAGTTCATTGAAACAGATATCAGAACATTTGAACAAATCATTTATTAAAAGAACACAATTGTTATATTAGCAGTCAAATTAAACTGGAGGCTGCTTTGATACAACGTAAAGATATTCAAACTATAGTAAAAGGCGATAAGCGTGTAATACGAGGCTGGGTGATGTACGATTGGGCCAACTCAGTGTACCAGCTAACTATTGCATCAGCGATTTTCCCAATATATTACAACACTATTACCCACAGTGGCGACAACTACACAATTACTTTCTTCGGGGCGCCGGTTATTAACACAGTGCTTTATTCATGGGCAATTGCAGCTGCCTATCTGCTGGTAGCCATCGGATCTCCATTATTTTCGTCCATAGCCGACTATTCAGGACGACGTAAAGGATTTATGCGCGCCTTTACCATGATTGGAGCTGTTTCGTGCGGGGCTTTGTTTTTTTTTAATAAAAATAACATTGAATTGGGTATAATTGCGTTTGCGCTTGGCACGGTTGGCTATGGAGGGAGCATTGTATTTTATAATTCATTTCTGCCCGTTATAGCCGAACCCGAAAACCAGGACCGCATCAGCGCTCGTGGTTATTCTATGGGGTACCTGGGTGGAGTTGTTTTGCTGTTGTTCAACCTGCTAATGATCATGAAACCGGATTTGTTTGGGATTGCTGCCGACAGTTCCTTGCCTGCGCGTATTTCTTTCCTGACTGTATTTATTTGGTGGATAGGGTTTTCACAAATTACATTTAGGAGATTGCCCAAGTATACTTTTAGAAAGCGAATAAAGCGGGAATCAGTGCTCACAAATGGTTACCGGGAATTGCGACAGGTTTTTAACCAGATTAAAAGATCATATAAATTGAGTATGTTCCTGACCGGGTTTTTCTTCATGATGATGGGATTACTCACCACCATGTTTATGGCAGCCACCTATGGTGAGAAGGAAATAGGACTGAAAGAAGATGTGCTTATCCCCACCATATTGGTTATTCAGCTAGTTGGTATGTTAGGCGCGTGGATGTTTGCACGTATATCCGAAAAGATTGGAAATCTTCGTGCGTTAATGATCACCATAGTGATGTGGACACTTATCTGTATCGGTGCATATTTTATAATCAATGCCATACAATTTGTAATAGCAGCTTTCTTTATAGGAATTGTGATGGGTGGATCCCAATCGCTTGCACGAAGTACGTATTCGAAAATGCTTCCGCAAGATACTACCGACCATACCTCATTTTTTAGTTTTTATGATGTAATGGAAAAACTGGCAACCGTTGCAGGAACGTTTAGTTTTGGAGTAATTGAAGCGCTTACCGGGAGTATGCGTTTTTCAGTGCTGGCAATAACTGTATTTTTTACAATCAGTCTGTTTTTTATGTTTCGTCTTTTTCATAAAACCCGAATAGAAGCCAGAGCTTCAGAAATTATTTAATTTTAGCATCATTGAAATTTTCGAAGATTCGGTGCGGGAACAACATACAAAGAAATATTGAAAAAATAGAAAACACGGAAAGCATAGAATAAGCAAAGAAAATTCCCCTTGTGAATTATAATGCCGACCGTGTCTTCTGAGCAATCAGAGTATTCCAGGCGTAACGAGTAATGATAGTTTTCTTTTCAGGTTTTAATTCACAATGATTTTAGTATTACTAATTCCTTTGTCAGTATTTACACTCACAATATAAACACCTTTATTGTTGTGTACATCAATTTTTGAAGTCGAACCCGCTTCAATGCGTCCTGTGGCAATAGTCCGGCCTGACATATCAAGCACAGCAACTCTGCCGCTTTGTTGCTGCAAGGAAGAAATTGTAATGGTACCATCCGCTGCATATATATTAAAAGGTCGCATAACTTCTTTATCTGAGAC
>CAJDUB010000076.1_pt1 | contig 17072 bp, 11 predicted proteins | sample 7390251 | NCBI WGS metagenome assembly CAJDUB01 (sample SAMEA7055665, study PRJEB34461) | soil metagenome | biome: terrestrial ecosystem; feature: Peninsula; material: soil | place: Antarctica | collected 2016
CTGCGCGATGGTGAACAAACAAGCGGAGTATCATTTTCAGCTTCCGAAAAACTTACTATAGCTCAGTTGTTGCTCACTGAAGTTAAAGTTGACAGGATCGAAGTTGCATCGGCGCGTGTTTCGGAAGGTGAGTTTCAGGCCGTAAAAAAGATAATGGAATGGGCAACAAGCAAAGGCTTTATTGATCGGATTGAGGTGCTGACTTTTGTGGATGGCGGCACTTCTGTGAAATGGATGACAGAAACCGGCGCCAGGGTAATGAACCTGCTAACCAAAGGTTCGCTGAACCATTTAACTCACCAGTTGAAGAAAACTCCTGAGCAGCATTTCAGGGAAGTGGGCGAAGTAATAGCCCTGGCTGTAAAAAATAATATCACCTGCAACGTTTACCTCGAAGACTGGAGCAATGGAATGCGGCATTCGAGGGAATATGTTTTTCAATATCTCGATTTCCTTTCAACACAACCTCTTAGAAGAATTTTATTACCCGACACACTGGGGATTCTGACTCCTTCGGAAACCTATGAATTTATTTCGTCCATAGTTAAACGGTATCCGAAAATTCATTTCGATTTTCATGCACATAATGATTACGACCTCAGTATAGCCAATATCCTGGAGGCTGTTAAAGCTGGCGCCAAAGGACTTCATCTCACCGTAAACGGGATGGGCGAACGGGCCGGAAATGCCCCTTTGGCAAGCGCTATCGCGGTGTTGAATGATTTTGTAAAAGATGTGAAAACATCGGTTGTCGAAAAATCATTATACCCTGTAAGCAGGTTGGTTGAAACGTTTTCAGGGCTGCGAATCCCCAAGAACAAACCGGTTGTAGGCGAAAACGTATTTACCCAAACGGCCGGAATCCATGCTGATGGCGACAAAAAAAACAATCTTTACTTTAGTGACCTGATGCCTGAGCGTTTTGGCCGTCTGCGTCAATATGCTCTGGGAAAAACAAGTGGTAAAGCCAATATCGAAAACAATCTCCTGCAATTAGGCATTGAGTTGTCAGATGCAGATCTGAAAAAAGTAACTGCCCGGATTATTGAGCTGGGTGATAAAAAAGAAACGGTTTCACAATCCGATCTGCCTTATATCCTGTCGGATGTGCTGGATAGCGGAACTTTTGAAGAAACAGTTTTTATCGAAAATTATGTGTTGTCCAACTCAAAAGGGTTAAGGCCTTCAGCCACCGTTCGAATCAATATCAAAGGTGAAACGTTTGAAGCGCATGCCCAGGGCGATGGTCAATACGATGCATTTATGAATACTTTAAGAAAGATATACAAAAAGAAATCGATAGAATTACCGGCTTTAACAGATTATGTGGTTCATATTCCACCCGGTGGTCAGACTGATGCATTATGCGAATCAATAATAACATGGCGTTCCGGTTTAAAGGAATTTAAAACGCATGGACTGGATAGCGACCAAACCGTATCCGCAATTATTGCAACAGTAAAAATGCTTAATGGTTTACAAATTCAATAAGTAAGAGTTATAACAAGATCAAAACAAAACATGGCATCAAAAAACATTTTAATTGTTCCCGGTGATGGGATTGGACAGGAAGTTACCGCAGTAGGCAAAAAAGTATTGGATAAAATTGCTGCAAAATTTAATCATACATTTACCTATGATGAAGCATTGATAGGTCATGTAGCCATTGAAGCTACCGGCAATCCCTTGCCAGAGGAATCATTAACCAAAATGAAACAATCCGACGCGGTATTATTTGGCGCGGTAGGGCATCCGAAATATGATAACGATCCTTCGGCGAAAGTCCGCCCGGAGCAAGGTCTATTGAGAATGCGGAAGGAATTGGGATTGTATGCCAATATTCGCCCCATCAAATTATTCGACGAGTTACTTTCTGCATCCAGCATCAAACCTGAAATACTGAAAGGTGCCGATATTTTGTTTTTCAGGGAACTTACAGGTGATCTGTATTTTGGTGAAAAAGGAAGAAAAAACAATGGTGATACCGCTTTTGATGTGGCTGAATACAGTCGTTACGAGGTTGAACGCATAGCGCATAAGGCATTTATTGCAGCCCGTACACGCCGAAAAAAATTATGCTCTGTTGACAAAGCCAATGTGCTCGAAACAAGCCGCTTATGGCGCGAAGTAATTCAAAAAGTTGCCCTGGAATATCCCGATATTGAATTGGAACACATGTTTGTGGACTCAACAGCCATGATGCTTATCAAAGATCCTCGCCGGTTCGATGTAATTGTGACGGCAAATTTATTCGGAGATATTTTAACTGATGAAGCTTCGCAGATTGCAGGCTCAATGGGTATGCTGGCTTCGGCATCCATTGGTGATGGAACCGGTGTGTACGAACCTATCCATGGCTCGGCGCATGATATTACCGGCAAAGGTGTTGCCAACCCTTTGGCTTCCATCCTTTCGGCTTCATTGTTACTCGATATTTCCTTCGGCATGAAAACCGAAGCTGATGCAATAATACAAGCAGTGGTTTCAGTGCTAAAAGCCGGTTTCCGAACCATTGATATTGCTGATAGCAACACGCCTGCAAATAAAATACTAGGCACAGAAGCAATGGGAGAAGAAGTTTTGAAACAACTTGAGTAAAACAACCTGTCATAAATTACTTTATGGAATACGTTTAGTGAAGAAGGAGGCCGGAAATGGTCTCCTTTTTTTATTCTTTTTTTGAGTAATGCCATGAAAACCCTAAAGAAAATGATATTCTCTTTATTTCATTAAATGATTGCCGGCAATTTTTAATACCAAGATCAGAATCTGCTAAATAGTATTAATTTTGGCATTACTTCTGAAAATTCAGTAAATTCGACTGTTGCTTTGCCTCGTTTACCGAATAAGTTTTTCATACATATATATCTTTAATTTATGAGACAGAACCTCTTACTTTCAATATTCTTACTAATTGTAATGATTTCGACCGGATTTCCGCAACCCGGTCGTCAGACGATTTCGTTCAACCGCAACTGGCAATTCTGCAATCAGGAGGATTTAAAAACAGCGTTGGACCAAAATCCCGGCGACAAAGGCTTTTCTTATGCTGATTGGCAAACCGTGAATCTGCCTCATACAGCAAAGGTGGAACCACTTGTTATTGTTGACCCATGGGTGGGAATCAGCTGGTATAAGAAGGATTTTACCGCCAAACCTGAATGGAAAAACAAAAAAATATTTATCGAATTTGAAGCCGCCATGCAGCAGGCTGAAGTATGGTTGAATGGCAAACATTTAACAACTCATTACGGCGGTTACCTGCCTTTTACCATCGATATCAGTAAAGAATTACTCTTTGGCAAATCCAACCGTTTACTGGTTAAAACTGATAACCACGACAATCCCGATGTTCCGCCGGGAAAACCAATCAAAGATCTCGACTTTTGTTATTACAGTGGACTGTATCGGAATGTATCATTAATAATTACCAACCCGCTACATAGTACGGATGCTGTTACCGAAAACAAAGCTGCCTCAGGTGGAATAAGAGTATGGTATCCTGAAGTATCTCTATCTTCAGCAGCAATTGCGGTTTCAACACATGTTAAAAACGAATCAGGTAAAACAAAAGAGTTCTACCTGATAAGCAAAATCATTGATAAAAACGGAAAAACAATTGCGTCTGTTACTTCCGGGAAAAATAGTTTAGAAGCAAACTCCGATAAAAATATTCTTCAGAATCTACAAGTCAAAAACCCTTCCTTATGGCATCCCGACCATCCGGATCTTTATACTTTGCAGGTTAGTATTAAAGAGAATAACGTGATGGTTGATGAGGTAAAAACTAAAATCGGGATCCGGAAATTCGAGATAAAAGACGAAAAGCTTTTTATAAACAACGAGCCATTACTTTTGGTAGGTACTAACCGTCACCAGGAATATCCTTATATCGGCAATGCATTGTCGGACAATGCACAGTACCGTGATGCTGTAAAAATAAAAGAAGCTGGATTCAATATCGTTCGCCTCTCTCACTATCCGCAATCGACGGCTTTTATGAATGCATGCGACGAATTGGGAATACTCACCATTGCAGCCATTCCGGGATGGCAATTTGTGGGGAAAGATGCTTTTATGCAAAGGTCTTTTCAAGATGCCCGCGATCTGATCAGGAGAGACAGGAGCCATGCCTGCGTGGTATTCTGGGAATTGTCTTTAAATGAGTCGCCAATGCCAGATGCGTTCATGCAACAAATGGTTGCCATTGCAAAAGAAGAATCGCCTGAATCGAAGCTGATTACCTGCGGTTGGATAAATAAATATTACGATGTATTTATCCCGGCAAGGCAACATGCAAAATTTCCTGATTATTGGAAAAAATATAACCGTGCTACTCCACTATTTACAGGTGAATATGGCGATTGGGAATATTTTGCACAGGATGCCGGACTAAACCAGTCGGGTTATGCAGGTTTAAAAGCCGATGAACGAACCAGCCGGCAGTTACGCGGCGATGGCGAGAAAAGATTGTTGCAACAGGCTTTAAACTTTCAGGAAGCACACAACGACAACCTCCGCAATCCGCATTTAGGCGATGCAAACTGGTTGATGTATGATTACAATCGTGGATATTCGCCTGATATAGAATCCTCGGGAGTTGTGGACATTTTCCGCCTTCCAAAATTTGCTTATTATTTTTATCGGAGTCAAAGCCAGCCGACATTAAAAATTGCTTCGTACTGGGATGAAAAATCTGATTTTAACCGCATCAAGGTTTTCACGGATTGTGAGGAAGTTGCCCTTTATCTGAACAATAAATTGGTTGCGAGGAAAATATCCGGATCAGATAAAACTTCCGACATTCTGTTTTGCCCGCCTTTTGTATTCAATGTTCAACACTTTGAACCCGGTAGTCTGAAAGCTGTAGGATACATAAAAAATGAGGTTGTCATGGAAGATGTGGTAACCACTGCAGGCAAGGAAACTTTTATAAAACTGACTTACGATAAAAGCGGCAAACCATTAAAAGCCGATGGAGCCGATGTGGTTTTTGTGTATGCCACCATTTGCGATGCCAAAGGCAACCAGGTTTTTGCTTCTGATGCATCCATTCAATTTACGGTAAAAGGAAACGCAAAATTAATAGGTCAAAACCCAATGCAAGCCGAAGCGGGAATTGCAACAATACTTTTGCAAGCCTCTTCTGTTAAAGGCACTATCACGCTTGAAGCAAAATCAAAGGATCTTGCAACAGCAAAGATTACCATCACAACCATTAAATAATTCGTACCATGAAAAGATTTTGTGGTTTAGCTATCATCTTTGTATTTTCAATCGCTACTTATGCACAATCGCCGGAAGGTAACGGTGGTTCGCAAAAAGCAGCTTCTGATACCGTCAAAGGTCTTCCTTTTGTCAAAGGAGCCGATGTAGGTTGGTTGCCGCAAATGGAAGCCACAGGATATAAGTTTTACGATACTGACGGCACCGAAAAAGACTGTTTGCAGCTTTTAAAAGACCGGGGAATAAACACTATCCGTCTTCGTGTATTTGTAAATCCATCAAACAACAAAGCCAGCGGCCATTGCAGCAAAAAAGAAACCGTTGAAATGGCATTGCGTGCACAAAAAATGGGCATGCGGATCATGATTGATTTTCATTACAGCGATTCATGGGCCGATCCCGGAAAACAACATAAACCAAAGGCCTGGGCCGATCATTCATTTCCACAACTATTGAATGATGTGTATAACCATACTTTCGAAGTACTTGATACACTTAAAGCTACAGGAGTTATACCCGAATGGGTTCAGGTTGGTAACGAAATACCCGGCGGAATGCTATGGCCCGACGGAAGTACATCAAACTGGCCGCAACTTGCACAACTATTGAATAAAGGCTACGAAGCCACAAAAACAGTAAATAAATCCATTAAAGTGATTGTGCATATCGACCAGGGAAACAATAACGAACGATTCCGCACATTTTTTGATAATGCAGAATCTAATGGCGTTAAGTATGATATTATTGGCTTATCCTATTATCCGTATTGGTTAAAAAGTGATTACACAGCAACAATTAATGATTTGAAAAGCAATCTGCTTGATATGGTTTCCCGCTATAATAAAGATGTGATGGTAGTTGAAGTAGGGGGCGATTACACAAAAGTTGAAAACACATTTAACTTGCTGGTTGAAGTTATCAAAGCAGTAAAATCAGTTCCCGGTCATCGGGGACTGGGCGTAATTTATTGGGAACCGGAAGGCGCAAAAAGCTGGAGCCATTACCAATTAAATTGCTGGCAGGACAATGGGAGACCCTCTCCTGCTTTAGATGCCTTTTTTAGGGACAATCACGAAAACTAAATTAAACCTGAATTTAATCATTGGAAGGCGATGAAAGAACCGAAATAATTATTTAGTTGCGTTAACCCTGATTTACCATATCTTTCACTGTTTCACAAAACATTGATTAGAGAAGAACCTGCTTTGTGGGGTATTTTGAAACGTACAGGCAATGTTGAAACTGTATAATGTGTCGTCAGAATCTATTCCTGTTTCCAGCTTCCTGGCTTATCACATTTCAAATACTGCAATTCGTATATTTACATTACTTTTTGGTTTTTAGTTATAAATATTTCTGAATGAAATCTTTCGCCTTAAAATTTAAACCAACTCTTACATCCATAGCTGAACAGCGGAAAATCATCCTTCAGTTTGTGTTCACCGGGTTATTTATTGCACTGGGAATATGGTTTTTTCATCATGAAAAAGGTGAAATTGATAAAGTGAGGGAAGAGCTTGCCAATGCCTCGGGATTACTGGTTCTGGCAGGCATTTTAATTACCGCAACGTATATTTTTACACATAGCTTTATGTACAGGGCGGCATTCGCCTCCCTCGGCGAAAAAATTACACTGAAAGCCGGCCTGGTTTTATTCCTGAAGCGGAATTTTATCTCAGTGTTTTTACCTGCCGGAGGAGTATCGTCGCTGGCTTTTTTTACCGATGAAATTGAAAAAAGCGGTGTGTCAAAAACAAAGATTTATTTTGCCAGCACACTCTACGGGTTTATAGGGATTGTATCTGCCGTTTTTGTTGCAGTGCCGGTATTTGTGTATGGCCTCATTTCCCGTAATGTGAATGGCGACGAATGGGTTGCTCTTATCACAGTACTGTTTTTAATAGTTGCACTCTACTTGTTATACCGGAATGTTACCGGCAAAGGCGCAATTTACAAACTGATTAAAAGATTCCATCCATCCATAGAGGTATATATCAACGATATTGACAATGGTGCAATTAACCGTAAAAGGCTGATTGAATCATTGTTATACTCAATGGTTATAGAAGCCTGGGGGATTTTGCATTTGTATATTGCCGCCCGTGCACTTGGAATACAAATTAATCTTCTTGCCGCAGCAACAGGGTATATTATTTCTGTGGTATTTATGATTATATCTCCTTTTATGCGTGGCCTCGGCGCAGTGGAATTTACCCTTGGCTATACCCTAACACGTTTTGGACTTACCATGGTTGAAGCAATTTCTGTCACTGCTTTGTACCGCTTCTTCGAATTCTGGTTGCCACTTTTTGCTGGCATATTAGCTTTTATTGCAAAAGCAAACAAACTCCTTATGAGGGTTATGCCTGCAGCTTTATTGTTTTTATTAGGTGTGATAAATATCATTTCAGTATTGACTCCTGCAATGTCGGACCGGCTGCATGTTTTAAAACATTATCTTCCTGTTGAAGCCATACACGCATCCAATTATTTTATTCTTGCAAGCGGCCTATTCCTTTTGGTTAATGCAGCATTTATGCTTAAAGGCTTGCGTAATGCGTGGTGGTTCGCTATGATACTTAGTTTGGGATCATTGATAGGGCATTTAACTAAAGCTATCGATTACGAGGAAGCCATTATTGCATTGGCAGTAATTCTTTCGTTGTATTCCACCAGGAAAGAATACATTGTTAAGAGCAATCCTAAGTTACGCGTTGTTGGTATTCAAACCGCACTGATAACTGCGGCAGCTGTTATGGTTTTTGGTGTTATAGGCTTTTATTTTCTTGATGTNNNNTCAAAATATTTTATTGATTCAATACAAATTAGTGGCTTCCTTTCGCTGGCATTTGTTTTTTATTCGCTGATAACACCATTTATCTGGAAAAGCATTCCTGAAAAGGCTGAACTGGATGAAGCTGTGTTGCTTACGAAGTTGTATGGGAAATCAGCTTTAGACTATTTTAAAACCTACTACGACAAACTTTTGTTTTTTAACGAAGAAAGGACCGGTTTTATCAGCTACAAGGTATCGGGGAACTTTGCTGTTATTCTTGAGGATCCTGTTGCCGAAAACCCTGAAACAATGAAAAAATGCCTGTCAGCATTCGATAAATACTGTGCCGACAACGGTTTAAAAGCCGTTTCGTATCGTGTGTCAGGCGAGAGTCTTAAAATTTATAAAAGTCTGAAGAAAAAAAGTCTTTTCCTTGGCCAGGAAGCAGTTGTTGATCTGAATAGTTTCACTTTGCAAGGCAATAATAAAAAGAGAATCCGCAATGCAATGAATAAAGTTGCTGAAACAGGATTTGCACTGCATGTATATGACCCGCCTCTGAAAGAAGGCCTCCTTCAGAAACTCAATGCGGTTAGCGATAACTGGCTGCTGGATATGGAGAGGGAGGAACTGGTTTTCTCGCAGGGTATGTTTAATTGGGATGAAATTAAAAACCAGATCGTACTTGTTGCTGAAAATGAGGAAGAGAAAATTGTTGGTTTCCTCAATATCATTCCCGATTATGCCAAAGATGAGGCAACCTTTGACCTGATCCGTAAAACAAGCGATGCTCCGAATGGGGTAATAGATTTTTTGCATGTGGAATTATTCAACTATTTAAAACAAAAAAACATCCGTTACCTCAACCTCGGATTTGCCCCATTAAGCGGCATCGAAATACCCGACGACATAACCGAACGTTCCATGAAATTTGCTTATGAAAAGATAAAATCATTCTCTCATTACAAGGGATTGCGTGAATTTAAAGATAAGTTTGACCCTATGTGGCACGACAAATACCTGGTATATGAACATGATTTCGATCTTCTGAAAATACCGGCACTTATATCAAAAGTAATTAAACCATAAACTAATGACTAATCCCTCATTTAAAAAAACTCTTTCAAAAACCTCGGCAATACTTTGCATCATTGCTTGCATTACCGACCTGATCCTTATTAATATTTTCGGGAACCAGATTCCGGGTTATAGCCAGTTTACCAACTCCTTAAGTGAATTAGGTATTTCGTCGAGCCCGGTAGCAGTGGACGTAACAGTTTGGGCAATAGTATTAGGGATTATTTTTATTTTCTTCGCTTTTGGATTTCGGCAGGTTTTTGAAAAATATGGTAAAGAAACACGTATAGCATTCTGGTTGATTATATTGTATGGTTTGGGCGAAAATATTGCTTCAGGTATTTTCAGGGCCGATACCATCAATGGCGAACTAACTACCCTTGCTTATTTACACGATGCACTTGGAGGAATAGGAGTTACAGCATTATTACTCTTACCCTATTTCATGCAGAAAACATTTACAAAGTTTTCATTCCCCTTATTTAATCGGTATTCTCGTATAGCCTGGCTTGTAGGAATTATTGCAACCATTCTCTTTTCCTTCAGGTTAGCCTATTTTTCAGGAACATTTCTATACAACTACAGCGGTTTGTGGCAACGTATATTCCTGGTCGATTATTATATTTATTTTATTGTAATCGCATTCATGACAATAAAAGAAGCAGGCCTTATTCGCTCAAAAACTCGTTAAAAATTATGCGGAATTTGTTTTTGTGTTTTGTGTTTTTTATCTATGCTTCTCAGCTTACTAATGCGGCAAAAGTCGATTCAGTTAAATTTGGGAATTTCGGGAAAGTATATATTTATATTCCCAAAACAGCCCCCGACGCATTGGTAATGTTTGTATCAGGTGATGGTGGCTGGAATAAGCTTCCGATACAAATGGGTTCGCATCTGGTTGAACAGGGCGCTATGGTGGTTGGGATAAATATCAGTAAATATTTAACCAGCAAAATGAACGAACACGAAAAATGCTACTATCCGGCGGGCGATTTTGAAGAGCTGAGTTTATATCTGCAAAAGAAATACAAATTCAAAAATTACCTTAAGCCAATCCTGATGGGCTATTCATCGGGTGCTACATTGGTATATGGGATACTGGCACAAGCGCCGGCCAATACGTTTAAGGGCGCAATTTCCATGGGGTTTTGTCCCGATATTGCCACATTTGAGCCACTATGCACAACCAATGCGCTGAAACAGCATGCGCAGAAACCAGGAAGCCCTATCTGGATTCTGGAGCCAACTGAAAAGCTTACAGCACCTTTTATTGTGATAAACGGAATGGATGATCAGGTATGTGATTATAAAAATACCGAGGCATTTATAAAGCAAGTCAATAATGGTGAGTTTATTGGCATCCCAAAAGTAGGCCATGGGATGTCAGTCCAAAAAAACTATCTGCCACATTTGCTTTATGCTTATAACAAAGTGAAAAATGCAGCATCGTATGCCGAAATGGTTTCAGCAAAAAATCAGTCACCTGCCTTTCAACAGGCCGAAAAACTTACAACCGATCTGCCTTTAACCATTTTACCTGTTGTAAGGAATGACACTTTACCTTTGCTTGTTTTTATAAGTGGCGACGGAGGCTGGACCAGTTTCGATGAAGGAGTATCTGAAAGCCTGGTTAAAAAAGGCATTCCTGTAATAGGTATAGATTCACAGAAATACTTCTGGCAAGCGCGTAAACCCGACGAAACTGCAGCGGAACTTATAAAAGTACTGCACCATTACTTGGCTGCCTGGAATAAGAAATCATTTGTACTTTGCGGTTATTCATTTGGTGCCGATGTAGTTCCGTTTATAGTTTCCCGCCTACCCGTTGACCTTAAATTTATGATGAAAAGTGCCGTAATGATGAGTCCGGACCCAAATGCTGATTTCGAGATCCATGTTGCTGATATGCTGAGTTTTGGAAGCAGTAATGACAAATACAATGTTCTGGCTGAAGTGAGGAAATCATCTCCGGAACACATATTGTGTATCTTTGGTAAAGAGGAGGAAAGTGAAATGCCAACCAAGTTTAAATATGCAGGTGCAGGCATCCGGTTTCTTCCCGGAAGCCATCATTACGATAATGATTTTAATGCCATAGCGAATGAGATAATTACTTCTTTTCACTCAAAATAAGAAATGCCCTTGCTGATAGGGTTAAGGCATTTAAATATTTCCCGGAATAACCGGCGACAACATTAAGCCTTTTCAACTTTTAAGAATATGATATGAAATCCACAACTGACCTGCTATATTTTATCCCCCCGGATATTATTAAGTTCATACTGGTCACTTTATTTTCATTGTTGATAGGCCTTGAACAACGACGGCGTCATATTGAAGATCAGAGTGAAAGCCTTTTTGGCACTGACCGTACTATTACACTTATAGGTATCCTGGGTTACATCCTTTACATAATAAGTCCCGTTAATTTAACGCCTTTTATTTTCGGCGGCAGCGTTATAGCAGCCTGGTTAGCGGTAAATTATTATCAGAAAATTCAGTTAAAGAAAATGTTTGGCTTTACATCGCATGTTATTGCGCTGATAACATATTGCCTTGCTCCTTTGGTTTATACACAACCCGACTGGCTGGTTATTTTGCTGGTTATTTTGGTTATTGTTATTGTATTAGTAATCACTGAAATAAAGGAATCGCTTTTAAAGTTTTCAAAATCATTTGATAACAAGGAATTCATCACTTTGGCTAAATTCCTGGTTATTGCCGGAGTAATACTCCCTTTGCTTCCGGATGCACCAATTTCAGCCGAAATAAACATTTCCCCTTATAAGTTCTGGTTGGCGATAGTGGCGGTATCATGCATTTCCTATTTCAGTTACCTGCTCAAAAAATTTGTATTCCCTGATTCAGGCATTATCCTCACAGGTATTTTAGGCGGAATGTACAGCAGCACTGCTACAACAATTATCCTGGCAAGGAAAAGCAAAGAAATGCATGAAAGCAATAAAGTATCTGCTGCAATTGTGCTGGCAACTACTATGATGTTTGTAAGAATATTTTTGCTTGCTTTATTTTTTAACAAGGAAATTGCACTGAAGCTTTTGCCTCCGTTTCTTATTTTTATTGTAGCATCGGTTTTATTAGCATTGTACTTTTTAAAGTTTCAACACAAAACACCGGATCAGCGCGTTGTAACACAAACTTTTGAACCAAGTAACAATCCTCTCGAATTTAAAACCGCAATTGTATTTGCCGCGCTCTTTATTTTCTTTGGTATGATTACCGGTTTTATAGATAAAATGTACGGAACAGGCGGAATCAATGTACTGTCATTTATTGTTGGGGTAACTGATATTGATCCTTTTATCCTGAACCTTTTTCAAAGCAAGTGGAATATCGAAAATTCGGTCATTGTAATGGCTGTGCTTAATGCCATTACCAGCAACAACCTTCTGAAAATGATTTATGGCCTTTCTTTCGGCGACAAATCCATACGCAAGCAATTAATTACCGGTTTCGGAGTATTAATAGTACTTGGGCTGCTTATGTCGTTTGTAATTCATTTTTAAATAAAAAATTTCCTGATTACGATATTGCATGATTTTTACCATCAAACTCAGTTTAAATCTTCGTAACATCAATTTTAAACAGATCAGCGGCATTTTTCCAAAGAATCAGGTCCTTTTTGTCGTCAGGCAGTTCCAGCTGATCCATAAATTTCAGATAAGATTTCATATTGGAAATAGGCCAATCCGTACCGTATAACAAATAATTAGGGTCGCCGGCATAAATAATCATTTCTTCAATTTCTTTTTTGATATACCGTTCAAATTTCTCCGAAAAATCGCCAAGTACCAATCCTGAAATATCGGCATAAACATTTTTATTTTTATACACCACTTCCATACAATCTTTAATCCAGGGGTTACCGACGTGACAAATCACAATTTTCAGATCAGGGTAATCAACGGCCAGATCATCAATATGCAATGGATGCGAGTACTTTACTTTCCCAGTTGGGGCATAGGTATCGCCGGAATGGAACATTACGGGTACATCATACTCAATAGCCATTTCGTACCAAACTTTAAGCCTGCTGTCGCCGGGATAAAACGGTTCATAACCGGGATAAAACTTTAATCCTTTTATGAGGCCTTCCTCCAGGTATTCGCCTATTACTCTTATATCCCTGTGATCGTAATGCAGAAAACTAATGCCCGAAATCACTCCTAAATTATCCCGTCCTTGTATCGCTTCTACCACTTGCCTGGTACTGGGCCGGTTTTCGTTGACTTTATAGGAGGATAACACCAATGAATAATTAACCTTGTTATCTGCCATAGTTTCTGAAAGACGGTTAAGGCTATCTTCCAATGAAATCACTCTGTCTTCGTGGTAATTGTTGATGTGTGTGTGAACGTCTATAATCATGTGTTTTGTTTTTTTAGCTGCTAAATAGCGCTGATTTAAAAATTTAATATGTCAGATTTTCAGTTTTAGGATACATCACTATGCATTGAAAATACATAGATTTAAAGATTTCGAATGAAATCCGATAAAATAAAAACTCTTGGGTTGGCGTCGGATGACAGGAAACGGATAATTTATTAAATTTCACTTGTTCCACTGCCAATCAGATATTCATTCGGTTAATTTTTTAATATACTTGTTCAATATAATAACTTGTTTCATTAAATTGAAACGAATTCCCTTTTTGTAACCCCTCCATACTTCTGTAAATAGGGGCTTTTGTTGAAATGCCGAAAATTGTTTCGCCATCAATTTCAATTTTATCACTGGATATACCGATGAAAAAAGCTAATTGGTCAGTAACAACGATTGCTCCGGGTTCAACAACAGTACTTTCTTTTGAAGCGTCCAATGAATCAAGGAAAGACATTTCCTGTTGGGCAAAAACATATTCATTTCCCAAGGCTCTGAGTACCTCCATCTTTCCGGCTTTTCGATCTTCGCTCTGGCTGGCGGATTCACTGCGGTGGAATACATCGTTCTTCATTTCAGCCTCCCGATTTTTGAAATTATCAATCAATTCATGCTGTTGTTTTATATAAGCCTGAAGTATCTGGTGTTTAGATATTTTACTTTTCATTTTGGGGTTATAGGTTTTAAAACTATAAAGATACACTTTTTATTTGTATTTAGCCAGTTTATTGTTCGTATTTTCGTGTCTTTCGGGGATAATCGTATTGCTACAACCGAAGTTATTCCGGGTTTCCATGTTACCGATTTTAAAAAATGGCTGAGTTTCCGAAACGTCCTGATTTCGTCAATTTTGACAGCTGTTTCCTTATGATCTTCAAGCTTTCTTCCAATAACAAGAGTTGTTTGAACTGTTTGATCAAACAATGGTTTCTTATATTCGGGAATTACACTTTGGAGGTTGTAAAATTTAAACTGTTTTACAATTTATAAATTGCATTAATTGCAGGTTAAAACATTCCGTTAAACAAGCTGGCTACTGCAAAAGCAGCTGCAGCGGCAGTTATACCTATCACGGTAACTTTTATAGCTCCTTTCAAAGGTGGCTGACCGGTTACCTTGCTTTTAAAATACCCGAATATAAACAGGCAAATTACAGTAAGTATGGCCGAAAAAGTAAGCCCTTCGTATGGAGTTTGTGTAAAAAAATAGGCCGTAAGCGGAATTAAACCACCAACAATATAAGAGCCCCCAATTGTTGCGGCGCTGTTCCTGGCGCGGTTTGCATCAGGCTTTTCAAGACCTAATTCGTATTTCATCATAAAATCAACCCATTTATGCTTGTCTTTGGCAAGATCATCGGCAATAGCAATTTGAGTTTGCTCGTTTAATCCATATTCAGCAAAAATAAGCCGCACCTCTTCTTTTTCCTTTTCCGGTACAGCCTCAATTTCATCGTATTCGCGTTTCAGTTCCGACTCAAAATGCTCCTGTTCCGTTTTACCAGCCAGGTAACCCCCCAATCCCATGGCAATGCTACCTGCAACTATTTCGGCAATTCCTGCAGTGATAACTACTGAATTGCTATGCACCGCTCCACTTAAACCGGCAGCCAATGCGAAGGGAACGGTCAGTCCATCGGACATACCGATAACAACATCCGTAATAAAATCGGAACTTCGTAAATGTTTTTCCAGGTGTATGGTTTTTTCAGCACTCATATTGGTGATAGTTAGAGTTTGTCGGAATGAGAGGTCCGTAGTCCGATCCCGATAGCTATCGGGACAGAAGATTAAAGCCATAAGTCATAAGCTAAAAAACAAGGTGATTACTAGCTTTCGCCAAGACTCCCCTCTCCTTTTCGCCCATCTATTTTACTGACTATTTTACAGGCTCAATTTCTAAAATTGTAAATGTACCTGTTTTAACTTTCGGGCGGGTATTACCTTCCGCTGCTTCATATTCAGCTGTTGACAAATAAAGTTTGTGCGTTGCCGGGTTACAAATTATGGTTCGGGCACCTTTTTGTGTAACCACATTCTCAACAACTTTGTATTTATCATTAGCTTCTGCCTGAACAACTGTCATAGTGCCATCGCCATTTGAGCTGAAAGCACGTTTTGTACCCGGGTCGAAAGCAACTCCATCGCAGCGGTCGCCAATAGGAAGTGTAGTAACAACTTTACCGTCCATTGCATTCATAACAACCATAAGCTGATTGCTGCAAACCAGGAACAGCCGGTGGTTTTCGTTATCGAGAGCAAGTCCGCTTGGCTCTTCGCCTGGCGCCAGTGACCAGGTGTTTTCCACTTTCAAAGTATTTGTATTAATTACCGTTACAAGGCTTTTGTCTTCAATATTTACATACACTTTCCCTTTTTTATCTGTTGCAGCAAACTCTGGTTTTCCAGCCAGCGGAATGGTTGCAATAACCTTATTGGATGCTGCATTGAGAACAGTAGCATTGGAACTTCTCCCGTTAAATGTAAAAACAATTTTCTTAAATGGATCGTACAGAATAGCATCGGGATTTGCACCTGTAATCTTTACTCGTTCAATAACTTTGTAGGATGTAAGGTCAAAAACTGCAACCGAAGAATCTCTGCCGCAACTAATAAAACCTTTGTTTAAACCTACAGCCAGAGCAATACCATGAACGCCTTTAGTGTCGGGAATGGTTGCAAGCAACTTGCCGCTTTTTAAATCAACCACCTGAACCATAGTGCCATGTGATACAAACAACCTGTTAGTTACAGGATCAGCAATTAAATAGTCCCAGCCGCCATCGCCTTCGAGCGAAATCCGGTTTGAGATTTTGTACTCCGATTTTTCTGACTGAGCATTCACTGAAATAATGCCGGAGCAAAAAAGTACCAGGCAAACAAATACATTAATCTTCTTCATTTTTAAAGAATTAGGATTGGAGGTTTTTGTTATTATGTGATTTGTAATTATTCAGCCCTTAGCTAATCTGCTTTGCCACAGATTTCACAGATTTTCACAGATTTAAAACTGCTTTCAGCAGTTATTCATAATAAAAAAAAACCACAGGCATATACTTTTCTGTTTAATCAGCGTAATCTGTGGTCAGTATTCATTCCTCATTGTATTGAACAGACTGATTAGTTACAGTGATTTAATTCACAACGAAATTAATGCTATTTCATACTAGTTTCGCATCATTTTAACAGACTTTATAGATAATGGTCTAACTTTAGAATCTCTTTAGAATTAGATTGTTTCTTTGCAAAATGAAAATCCTGATCGTCGAAGATGAGATTGAGTTGTTAATTGCCGTCAGCAATTACCTGACAAAGGAGAATTATATCTGCGAACTGGCCGAAAATTTTTCGAAAGCACTTCAAAAGGTTAGTATCTATGAGTATGATGTAATCCTTCTGGATATTACCCTGCCTGATGGTAACGGCCTTGAATTATTAAAAACCATCAGGAAACACAATACGAAAGCCGGGGTGATAATTCTCTCCGCCAAAAACTCATTGGATGATAAAATTACCGGCCTCGATCGGGGTGCTGATGATTACCTGACCAAGCCATTCCAACTTTCGGAGTTAAATTCAAGAATAAAAGCCTT
>CAJDUB010000023.1_pt1 | contig 17028 bp, 12 predicted proteins | sample 7390251 | NCBI WGS metagenome assembly CAJDUB01 (sample SAMEA7055665, study PRJEB34461) | soil metagenome | biome: terrestrial ecosystem; feature: Peninsula; material: soil | place: Antarctica | collected 2016
ATTCTTTTTCAAAACCAATATAAGTTACCTCCAGCCGAAAGCGCCCACGGGCAAGTTTATTAAACGTGAACTCTCCTTGAACTCCGCTGCTCCGGTAATCAATTTTTAGCGTGTCGCGCAAACTTACGAGTTTTACTGTGGCCCCCACAAGTGGCATTTTGTCGTCCTGGTTCACAAGGGTTCCCGAAAGCTTTAATTCCTGAGCAAATGCAATATTGATAAATAGTAAACTGAAAATGAAAAGGAAGTATTTTATTTTTATCATATTCACAGGAATTTAAATTTATGGAATGAATCGGTAGTTAGATTGTCAGAAAGCAGAAAGGATTAATCAGGTAGTAAAATAAATCTGGAGAAAGACGACATGTAATTTCAAATATTTATTTTTCTGCTCATCTCTTCAGTTTTTTGTATCTGTATTCACCAATTCTTCTCCAGAGTAACGCATTTCTGCTTTTCCATGGAAAAGGCGAAAAGTCATCAAAATTTCTTGAACTTTTATGTTGATCATAAACTATTTAACGACATCACATAAACCAATTGTATTTCAACAAAATAGGGTGTTAGAATAAGTTTCAAAAGTGGTTTTACAATCGCATCAAGGCTTCTGAGAATCGAATAAATTTTCCATTGTGCATTACCGGCCTCAAATATTTCGCTGTAGAGCTTTAAAAACCTGAATTAATGGTCATCCCCAAAATTTAAGAAATCAGCTTTCGGAAAACCGGGAAATAAATTGATTGAAAATATCAAGGTTGAAATTGCAATTCTGATTTAATGAACTTTTTACTTTAGTTCAAAAATTAAAATTTGGTTTAGTCAACAGTATAAAATTGAAATAGGCAACCTATTTCAATTAGCTATTTATTTCTGTCAGTTTTACTTTACCAGATTTTCACCCGAAGGCTATCCGGCCGCCACATGGCATCGCCTTGTTTCACGTTGAACGCAGTGTAAAACTCCGGAATATCCGACAAGGGACCGTTTACCCTGAATTTTGCCGGCGAATGTACATCGCTTTTTACCCGGTTGGCGATAGCTTCGGGACGCATGTTAATCATCCAGCCCAGGCCGTAAGCCAGAAAAAAACGTTGCTCCGGTGTCATGCCCGCTATGATCACGTTATCTTTATACTGTTTGGTTTTTTTGAATGCCTCCAATCCCATACTGATCCCGGCGAGGTCGGCAATATTCTCGTACGAGTTGAACTGTTCAACTATCAGTTTGGTTTTCGAGAAGAATTTCACGCTGTCGCTGCTTGTCCACCAATTGTTGAGATTTCCTTCTTTATCGTATTTTGAGCCCTGGTCATCAAATCCATGTGTGATCTCGTGTCCGAAGGTAGATCCGCCGATGATGGCATAAAGTATGGCATCGTCAGCCAGAACGTGCTCATAACCCGGAATCAGGATATTGCAGCCCGGAACGCAGATTTCGTTATTTGATGGATTGTAATAAGCGTTATAAGTTTGTGGTTGCATGCTCCATTCGGTGCGATCAACGGGTTTGCCGTATTTGGCAATCATATAGTTATATCGCCATTTAGAAATGTTTGCCACGTTTTGAAGATATGAGCTACGGTCAAGACTGACACTACTCATGTCCTTCCAATGGTCAGGGTATCCTACTTTCATTACAATACCATCCAGTTTTACTAAGGCTTTTTCCTTTGTTTCCGGACTCATCCAATCCAGATTTTTAATCCTTTCGGCATACACGGTTCTGATTGCATTTCCGATTTCGAGTAATTTTTCCTTGGTTCCTTCGGGAAGATACTCCTTAACATAAACCTGGCCTATGAGTTCTCCCAATGAACCGTTGGTCTGTTCAACCACCCTTTTCCAGCGAGGCTTGGGTTCTTCCACGCCATCCAGTATTTTTGAATAGAAATTGAATGTTTCCTGGAAGGTTTTATCATCCACATATTCCGAAAGGCTTCTGAAAAGATGAAATTTCAGATAGTTCTTCCAGTCATTAAGCGTGTAAGATTTTAAATATCCGTTCAGTGCTGTGAAAAATTCAGGTTGCCCGACAATCACTGAATCCACGTTTTGTAGCCCAACGCCTTTGGTAAAAGTGGCCCAGTCAACGTTTGGAGTGGTTTCAGTAAGTTTTTTGAAGGATAGCTTGGTGTAATTTTTCAACGGGTCGCGGGTGTCCTCCCTTTTACGCGAACTTTTAGCGAGAGCCGTTTCTATTTTCATCGTATTTTCGGCAGCCAGTTTTGCTTTGGCATCATCATAACCGCTTAGCTTATACATATTAGCCATATGGTCAACAAATTTTTGGCGGATCATAATGGCGCGTGTATCCGTGTCGAAATAATATTTCCTGTCGTAAAGACTCAGCCCGCCCTGGTATAGCATAACGGCATTCTTGTTGCTGATGCGATCATCCTGACCAACGTAAAACCCGCAAAAGGCCGAACCGGTAAGATATCGCAAAGCGGCAGCAACCTTTATCAAGTCATTTATGTCTTTTGCTTCATCAATCTTTAAAAGATAAGGTTGTATTTCCTCAATCCCCTTTTTGTTAAGTGATATGCTATCCATACCTGAAAAATAGAAATCGCCTATCTTTTGTTTGTCACTTCCGATGGGAGCATCGGCAATAGCCGCTGACGATTTGCAAATGGAAAGTACCTGGCTGTTGATGGTATCCTCTATCATCTGCCACAGCCCGTTGCTTTGTTCACTGGCAGGAATAGGATGTTCCTTAAACCATTTACCGTTGGCAAAAAGGAAAAAATCATCGCCCGGCTTTATAGAGGAATCGATATGCATGGCAAGTGCATCTTTTTCATTGCTCCTGGCTGATGAATTTGTGCAGGACACCATAAAGGCTGCCATTGCAAACAGTCCTGAAAGAAAGAATAGAGATTTCATTTGAAAAATTATGTTTAGAAAAGGATTATTATGTCGTGAATTATGATTTTAGAGTTTTGTAAATTAATAGGTTAGAAGTCAGAAGACCGGAGTCGGAAGTTTACTAAACCCCATTAAATATATTTACTGACGAATTCCGTCTTCAGACTCCTGTCTTCGGACTTCGGACTTCCGTCTTCTATCAGCCTCCGATTTTTTCAATCCCTTTCTGAATGCGGGGGATAATAAATTCTTTTCCTATCACAGCCATCATATCCATCATTCCCGGGCCGGCATTGGTGCCAACAACAGTAAGCCTTAACGGGTTCATAAGCTGGCCCATCCCAATCTCTTTAATCTGAACAAATTCTTTGGTACTGATTTCAATGTTTTCTTTTGTGAATGGTTCTGTAGCATCAAGAACCGTGATATAATCAGCGAGCAAGGTAGGGGTTTCGGGCTTCCAGGTTTTAGCCACTACTTTTTCGTCGTACGATTCAGGATCGAGGAAGAAAAAATGAGATTGTGTAAATAAATCAGGAATCAGAACTGCCCTGTCGTGAATTAAAGCACAGACTTGTTCAACATATTCAACACAAACTTCAATATTTTTTTCTTCCAGTATAGGAATCAATAAAGTAGCCAATTCTGAAGGACTCTTTTTTGAAAGATATTGGTGATTGTACCAATGCGCTTTTTCCACGTCAAATTTAGCACCCGATTTGCTTACGCGATCAATACTGAATTCATGAATCAGTTCATCCAGTGTAAACAATTCCTGCTCGGTGCCGGGGTTCCAGCCCAGGAATGCCAGCATATTGAGAAACGCCTCGGGCAGATAACCGCTTTCGCGGTACCCCGAGGAAACTTCATTTGTCTTCGGATCGGTCCAGCGGAGCGGAAAAACGGGGAATCCCAGGCGGTCGCCATCGCGCTTGCTGAGCTTGCCCTTGCCATCGGGTTTCAATAAAAGCGGTAAATGTGCAAATTCAGGCATCTCTTTTTCCCATCCCAAATAGCGGTAAAGCAAAACATGGAGAGGAGCCGAAGGCAGCCATTCCTCACCGCGTATAACATGCGAAATTTTCATAAGGTAATCGTCAACCACATTGGCAAGGTGATACGTCGGCATTCCATCCGATTTATACAATACTTTATCGTCGAGCAAAGCTGAATCAACATTTACCTCGCCACGTATCATATCTTGCACGGTAATGGTTTCATGTTCAGGAATAGTAACGCGGATAACATAATGCACTCCGGCTTCGAGCAATTCATTTACTTCACCTACTGACATCGTAAGCGAGTTTTTTAAGCTCATCCTGGTTTGAGGCCCGTATTGGAAAGTTTCTTTGCGTGATTCGTATTCTTTGCGAATGTTATCAAGTTCTTCGGGCGTATCAAATGCATAATATGCAGTTCCGTTTTGCAGAAGTTGTAAGGCATATTGATGATAAATTTCCTTGCGGTCGCTTTGCCGGTAAGGCGCGTACGAACCTCCGATATGAACTCCTTCGTCAAAATGAATGCCGCTCCATGTAAGCGATTCAATGATATACTTTTCGGCTCCGGGTACAAACCTGCCCTGGTCGGTATCTTCGATACGGAGAATAAATTTACCTCCAAGTTTACGGGCAAAAAGATAATTATATAAAGCTGTTCGTACTCCTCCAATGTGGAGAGGACCGGTTGGACTTGGTGCAAAACGCACTCTTACTTCGCGCATAATTCTATTATTAAAGGGCGCAAAGATACAAAACCTCTGCAAGCTGCTGTAAGCTGTTTTTTTCAAAAGACAAAACGTCGTAAACAAGTGCTGGTGGTATTTAACTGTGCTTTCTTAATTTCTAAACAAGCTCATGAAATCGCTTTGCTATAGTTGTTACCTTTGTGGGTTAATTTGTTAACAACTCCATAAGGCATTACAATTAGACCATCCTGGGGTTGATGGGGTGAAAATAATGGAAAGTAATTATGTTTTATTGATCCGGAAGATCGATGAGTTTATCCGGAAATATTATAAAAACCTACTCATCCGGGGACTGCTTTATTCCATCGCAGCCCTTGGTATGTATTTTATTTTAATAGTGCTTCTGGAATATTTTTCATGGTTCAACACGGGTACCAGAAGCGTTTTGTTTTACACATTTCTTGCTGTTGCGACATTTATTATTGTTCGTTTTATAGCTATTCCCATTGCGCATATCAGCCGCCTTGGCACCATAATTAATCATGAACAAGCTGCTGAAATTATAGGAAAGCATTTTACCGAAGTTAAGGATGTTTTACTCAACACCTTGCAGTTGCACAAGCTTGAACTGGATAAGGAAGAAAATGGTGAATTGATCCGTGCAAGTATCGATCAAAAAATAAAACACCTTCAACCTATACCTTTTGCGGAGGCCGTTGATTTAAAAACAAATCGCAGGTATCTTAAGTATGCACTGCCTCCCTTTGTATTTTTGATGGCGGCTTTATTGATATCGCCATCGTTAATTATAGCTCCCTCAAAAAGAATACTGAACCACAACGAGGTTTTTGAGCGGCCGGCACCTTTTACTGTTAAGATTTTAAACTTCAAACTGGAAGCTGTTCAGCAAGATGATTTTACTGTAAAGGTTAAGATTGTAGGTAACGAGATCCCGGCGCAATTGTTCCTTCAGTCCAACAAAGCTAATTACCGGATGGAAAAGGAAAGCGATGTGCTTTATAGTTATACTTTCAGGAATTTACAGCAGAACACGCCATTTGTAATTACTGCCGACAGCTATAATTCAAAAGAGTACACTATAAAAATTCTACCCAAACCGATTATACTGTCTTTTGATGTATTGGCTGAATATCCCGCATATTTGGGCCGGAAAAATGAAACTATGTCGAATACAGGTGATGTTACCGTGCCTTCCGGAACACGGCTCACATGGAAATTTTTTACGCGCGATACACGAAAGCTACTATTCAGGATAGGAGGGAAGCTGACGGAGATTGATGCCGGCAAATCAAACACCTTTTCACATAAGGCCCGAATGATGTCGGGAATGCCTTATTCGGTTATAATCGGCAATGAATATTTCAGTAACCGCGATTCATTAACATATATTATTAACGTTATTCCTGATTTGTATCCTTCTATTTCTGTTGAAGAGTTTAAAGATTCAATTTACGATAACAGGCTCTATTTTCAGGGAAATATTAAAGATGACTATGGGTTGAGTAAACTTTTATTCACCTGGTCGGTTAAAAAGGCTGGTTCTGACATAACATCACCCGCGCCAAAAACCAGGGAGGTTAAATTTGATAAATCCCTGCTGCAACAGCAGTTTCTCTACTTTATGGATATGTCTACTTTATTTGTACAACCAGGCGATGAAGTCGAATATTATTTTGAAGTATGGGATAATGATGGAGTAAACGGCAATAAATCTACGCGTTCGGCAAATCATATTTTTAGAATACCTACTCTTGATGAGATAGAAAAAATGACTGAGAAGAAAAATGATGACATAAAGGATAAGATGTCATCTGTTATAAAACAGTCACAATCTTTACAGAAACAAGTGGAGGATATGCAAAAGAAAATGGTTGATAAAAAGGAAGTTGGTTGGCAGGAAAAACAGACATTAAATAAATTGCTCGATAAGCAAAAGTCAATACAGGATCAGGTTCAGGAAATACAGAAGGAAAATAAGGAGAAAAGCCTACAGGAAAATCAGTACCGCGAACTTTCTCCTGAACTTATGGAAAAACAGAAACAGCTTGAGGATTTGTTTAATAAAGTAATGACCGAGGACATGAAGAAAATGTACGAGGAATTGCAGAAAATGCTCGAAAATATTGATAAGGATAAAGTTGCTGAAATGCTTGATAAAATGAAGGATGACACCAAAGGCCTTGAAAAGGAACTGGACAGGAATCTTGAATTATTCAAGCAGCTGGAAGTAGAACAGAAATTACAGCAAACTATTGATAAACTTGATAGACTTGCTGAAGATCAGAAAAAACTTGGTGATGAAACCAAAGAGGCCGAGAAGAAGAATCTTGAGCAATTAAATGACAAACAGGAGGATTTGAATAAACAATTTAACGCAGTAAAGGATGATCTTGATGAGTTAAAGAAAAAAAACAGTGAACTTGAGGAGCCAAATAAATTGGGAAATACCGATACAGAGGAAAAGGAAATTGATCAGGATATGAAGCAAAGTAGTGAGGAAATGAAAAGTGGAAAACCTCAGAAAGCCTCCCAATCACAAAAAAGCGCATCAGAAAAAATGAAGAATTTAAGTGAGAAACTTAGCCAGATGCAGCAGGAAATGGAAAGTGAAGATAATGCAGAGGACGCTGAAGCACTTAGACAAATTTTGGATAATCTGGTAAAAATTTCATTTGATCAGGAAGATTTAATGAACCAGTTAAACGTTGTTAGTACTACCAATCCAAAATATCTTCAGATCATTCAAAACCAGAAAAACTTAAAGGATGACCTTGTAAATGTTTCCGATAGCTTATATGCGCTCAGCAAGCGCCAGACCAGCATTGAGCCATTCATCCTTCGGGAGTTGACTACGGTTGAAAATAGCATGGATGATGCTGTTAACCAATTGAATAACAGAACGGTAGCAGCTGCAAGAGCCAAACAGCAGTATGCCATGACCTCTGTAAACAATCTTGCACTAATGCTTTCGGAATCACTCAGGCAAATGAAGCAGAATATGCAGGCTAAAGGTTCCGGTAAGTCAGGCAAAAAGAGTAAGCAACAGGGCATGAGTCAGGGTAAAATGAAATCAATGCGCCAACTACAGGAACAACTGAACAAACAGCTACAGGATATGCGTGAAGGAATGCAAAATCCCGGCAAACAAGGATCAGAAGGCCAAAAGCAAATGAGTGAGAAATTAGCGCGAATGGCGGCTCAGCAGGAAGCTCTACGCAGACAGATGCAGGAATACGGACAGGAATTGCAAAATAAAGGAACCGGAGTTGATAAAGGCTTTAAAGAAATAATGCAGCAGATGGAACAGACAGAGACCGACCTGGTAAACAAACGCATTAATGCTGAAACCTTAAGGCGGCAACAGGAAATAGTAACCAGAATGCTGGAGTCGGAAAAGGCGGAGCAACAACGTGAGCTTGATGACAAACGTGAATCCAAGGAATCGCCTGATATTTTCTATAATAATCTATCTAAGTTCTTTAAATACAATAAGATAAAAGAAAAGGAGACAGAATTGCTTCGTACAGTTCCACCTAATCTTACGCCTTTTTATAAAACCAAAGTAAACGAATATTTTCTCTCATTCGAATAATGTAGCTTGTTATGATTAGCTTTTTAACAGTTGAAATAAAGTACCATCTGAAGAATAAACTCAAAGTAAAAAATTGGGTTAAAACTATTCTTGATACCGAGGGCAAAAATGCAGGAGACATAACATATGTTTTTTGTTCAGACGAATATCTATTGAGCATGAATGAAAAATATTTGAAACATGATACGCTGACTGACATTATTACGTTTGATTATTCTGAAACGGATTTTCTCTCGGGTGACATTTTTATCAGCGTTGAACGGGTAAAAGAAAATGCCGTTAGTTTCAACACAACATTTAACCAGGAGTTAGGCAGGGTAATGGCTCATGGAGTGCTTCACCTTTCTGGATATAAGGATAAGAACTCTGAAGATAAAAAAGTAATGAGGAGTAAAGAGGATTTTTATCTTACTTCTTTCCCAAATCAATAATATATTGCTGTATCTATTACTAAAAGTATAATACAGCATTTTGTTCCACGTGAAACAACTCTAAATTGTTTAAAAAATACGATATAATTGTAGTTGGAGGCGGTCATGCCGGAGGTGAGGCTGCTGCCGCTGCTGCAAACTTAGGATCATCGGTATTGCTGATTACCATGCAGATGGGAGTGATAGGCCAGATGTCGTGCAACCCGGCTATGGGGGGCATTGCCAAGGGACAAATTGTTCGCGAAATAGATGCTCTCGGAGGACAGTCTGGTATTATTACCGATCATACGATGATACAGTTCCGGATGTTGAACCGATCGAAAGGTCCTGCCATGTGGAGTCCGCGTGCCCAAAGCGACAGGATGCGGTTTTCGGAAAAGTGGAGGCTTACTTTGGAAGGTATTTCCAATGTGGATTTCTGGCAGGATACGGTAGTTGGAATATCAGTAAAAGATGGATTTGTTATGGGAGTTCACACCGCAATGGGTTATCACATCGAAAGTAAAGCGGTGGTTCTTACCAACGGAACTTTTCTGAATGGATTGATCCATATCGGATTGAAATCATTTGGTGGAGGCAGAATAGGGGAGAAGGCATCAACCGGTTTAACCGAAAACCTGGTTCAGCTGGGATTCGAATCCAGCCGCATGAAAACCGGGACACCCGTACGTATTGATGGCCGGTCAATAGATTTTTCACGGATGGAAGAGCAACCTGGCGATGAAGTAGCTGGTAAATTTTCGTTTACTGATACACCGGTTCTGAAGAAACAGCGTCCTTGTTTTATTACTTATACTTCACCAGAAGTACACAAAGTGCTAGAAACAGGTTTTCATGAATCTCCTATGTTCACCGGTAAAATTGAAGGAACCGGTCCGCGATATTGTCCTTCGATCGAAGATAAGATCAATCGTTTTGCAGATAAAACCCGGCATCAACTATTCGTTGAACCTGAAGGATGGGATAGCATTGAATATTATCTGAACGGTTTTTCATCATCTTTGCCTGCTGAAATTCAGGTTAAAGCATTGAAGTTAATAGCAGGTCTTGAAAACGCAAAAATCTTCAGGCCTGGTTATGCAATTGAATATGATTACTTCCCACCGGTTCAATTAAAATATACACTGGAGACAAAACTGGTCGAGAATCTTTATTTCGCCGGACAGATAAATGGCACAACCGGATATGAGGAAGCAGCATCACAGGGTTTGATGGCCGGTATCAATGCACATTTGAAATTAACCGAACAGAACCCATTTATTTTAAAAAGATCCGATGCATATATTGGTGTTTTAATTGATGATCTGATTACAAAAGGAGTGGATGAACCATATAGAATGTTTACCTCAAGGGCTGAATATCGCATACTTCTCCGACAGGATAATGCGGATTTGCGGTTAAGTCCGGCAGGAAATAGTCTGGGACTTGCCTCTGACGACCGGCTAAAAAGAGTAGCTGATAAACTGGATTGGATAAATAAGGTTAAATCATTTTTGCAGACTACCAGCATTAGCCCCGACCAGGTGAATGGATTTCTTGAAAGCATTAACTCGGCTCCAATAAAGCAGAAGGTAAAATTGGATACGCTGTTATTGAGGCCACAGGTTTACTTTAATGAGTTAATTCAACATATTGATTTTCTTCAAAATTTTACACAGCAAATAACAGTTGACGCTGATGAAATCCTTGAAGAAACTGAAATCCTGATTAAGTATGATGGGTATATCAACAAAGAACAGGAAATAGCTGAAAAACTTTCAAAATTTGATGATATGCCTCTTAAGTCAGAATTCGATTACCTTAGCTTATCTTCACTGTCAACTGAAGCACGTCAAAAACTTACCCGATTGCAACCTGCAACAATTGGACAGGCATCCAGGATAAGCGGAATATCGCCTTCTGATATTTCTGTTTTGCTTGTTTTTCTTGGAAGATAGAATCTGTTTCACGTGGAACAAACTGTTTTATCCTCTAAAATGAATGGAATTTTGGAAGACTTAAATTGTAGTTGAAATACTTTTCAAATAAAATATATAAAAAATCCGGGTTCCGGTTTTATACTTTTACTTACATCGGCTTCGTAACATTTTACATAGAATACATATTACTGAATGGAATTATTAAAGAATTGTCCAGTTTGCGGATCTGAAATATTTGAACCGTTTATTTCCGGGAAAGATTATTTTCTTACCGGCGAAAAGTTTGAAATTGTTAAATGCAAAGGTTGTGGTTTTCGTTTTACTAATCCACGGCCTGTAGCTGCGGATCTTGGAAAATATTATGAATCGGCTGAATATATTTCACATTCTGATTCCCGGAAAGGCCTGTTTGCTTCAATATATCAGCAAGTACGGAAATATACGCTTTCGCGAAAACTTTCGATGCTCAGCAAATTTCAGCAAAAGGGTGAACTTCTGGATATAGGATGTGCTAGCGGGCAGTTTCTTCATTATATGTCCGAACATGGATGGAATACAACCGGGATTGAACCGGATGAAAAAACGAGAGAACGAGCAATTACGGAATTTGGATTACAGATTTTCCCAGAAGAAAAGCTAAATACCTTAAACAGGTCTTCGTTCGATGTAATAACCATGTGGCATGTTCTCGAACATGTTTCGGATCTCAACGGCCGGATGGAGCAATTAAAAACATTATTAGAACCTCAGGGCACTTTATTTATTGCTGTTCCCAACTGTGATTCCTTCGATGCAAATAAATATGGCCAATTTTGGGCCGGGTATGATTTGCCCCGACATCTATATCACTTTACAAAATCGGATATAAAATTATTGTCTGAGAAAAACGGGTTTACAATTGTAAATATTTTGCCGATGAAATTTGATGCCTTTTACGTGAGCCTTCTAAGTGAAAAATATAAGAGCGGAAAGATGCGTTGGTTGACTGCTTTGTGGAATGGTTTTTGGTCAAATTTAAAAGCCGGGCAAAATAATGAATATTCAAGCTTGATTTATGTGATAAAAAGGAAATGAGACGATTTTAAGCCTTATATTCGCTGATGCAGGCTTTGTAGTAGCTCGCCCTGAATTCCCGGAGATCGTTAAATACGCGGCTTAATTTAAGGCGACCTCTAAAACCCTTGTCAACACTTGATTCTGTGATATCAACCCTATGATTGGCGAACAAAAAATTAAAAAACACCTTATACTCATGCTTTTTATCAGCATGTTGTTTTTTTTATCCGCTGTCATCATTTCGTCTTTAGTTAAAAATTATTATTCACCCGACAAGGTTTCAAAACGACTAAAATCTGAAATAGCTGCTGCATTATCTAATCTTGAAACAGAAATTAAAAAAGTAGCTGTTCAAAACACAGACGACAAAAATGCATTTCTCGGTTTTCTCGGCAAAAATTACAAAGACGCATTTAATCAAAAAGGCATTGAAATCCTGGTTTACAAAAATGATAGCCTAAAATTCTGGACTTCCGATGTTTTTGCAGCGCCGTTCGTAAACAAAGACAGCGCTAACTTTTCACTTTCAATAGTTCGCAACGGAAGTGGATATTACCTTGTGAAACAACTTCGCGTAAAAAATGAATTAATTATTGCATTGCAGCTGATTCAGTATAATTACAGGTTTTCAAATCAATACCTTCCAACAGGATTTTATAAAAGCTTCAGCGCTCCTGATAATGCCGGAATAGAGTTAAGTCCGGGGAAATATAATATTAACAGTCCATCCGGAGAATTTCTTTTTAGTATATCGTATCAGCAGCCGTTCGAGATGGCTATATGGCTGCAATATCTGGTTTTTACTTTATATATAACAAGTTTTCTCTGCTTTATTTTAGCAATATTCATATTATATGAGTTATTAATTAACGAATTCGGACGTAAATGGCTATTTTTCTTTTTCTTTATATTTGATGTTATCATTTTAAGGGCGATACAACTTTATTTTCGTTTTCCGGCCGATCTTTACCAGTTACAACTCTTTAACCCGGCATTTTTTGCCTCATCCGATCTTTTGCCCTCACTAGGAGACTTCTTAATAAACACACTGATCGGAGTTCAGCTATCCTATTTGGCTTTCAAAAAGGCATCAGGAAATACTCAATTTGCTTCCATAAATATCATCTTCAGACATCTATTTGCGGCTTTGTCAGTTCTGTTTTTAATAACAATATATTATTTTCTTACTCAAACTATTTCCGATCTTGTTCTTAATTCGAGTATATCTTTCCATTTCGAAAACATACTTAGTTTACCTTCAATGAGCCATGTAGGCCTACTAATTATTGCCACTTTATTACTGGGATTCTTCTTTATTTTTGAAGTAACCGGAAAAATCCTGTCTGCCTTTATTAAAGGTGCCAGACTCTTCATTTATATTACTATTCCTGCTGTACTGGCTTATGTACTTTATACTTATTTTTCAGGGAATTTCGATATAGTAAATTCAATATTACTATTATTCCTGATCATTATTTTGTATTTTATCAGTGTTAACTCGCCCGTTACTATCAAAACAAGCAGGATAATAGTGGTAGTAGTTTTACTTTCGGCACTGGCTACATACATAGTAAATAATTCAGAATCTATACGGGAAAACGAAAAACGTAAAATACTGGCAACACATCTTTCCGATGCCAGAGATAACCTTGCCGAGTATTATTTTAGTGAGGCGTCAAAAAATATTAAACTGGATAGTACTCTTTCAGGGATATTGTCTCTCGCTAAGTCAGAGAATCCGGCTAACGATGTATCATCTTATATAAGGAAGAAATATTTCTCGGGATATTGGAATAAATACGTGGTACAGATAACAGTCTGTCAACCGGATAAAAAACTAAATATTATGCCCGGAAATATAATTACGGGTTGTGATGATTACTTTAACGGGAAAATAAGTCAGTTTATGAAACCGGTTTCTGTTCCCGGACTATATTTCCTTAGGCAATCGATCGATGCAATGTACTACCTGGGGAAAATTGAAGTAAAACATTATGAGTCAGGCGTTGAGAAAAACAATTCAATATTTGTCGAAATCAGCTCGAACGATATTTGGAAAGGTTTAGGGTATCCGGAATTACTTTTTGACACTAAAAATGCAAGCTCCGATAATTTGTTTGGGTATTCATATGCTTTTTATTATAAAGGCGAACTGGTAAAAAATGTCGGGAAATTTTCTTATGATATTGATAATATACAGATTTTAAAGCATAAAGGGGAAAACGAATTTTTTGTTTCGTTCGGTTATAGCCATTTCGTACTCAAAGTAGAAAAGAACACAATGGTTGTGATCAGCAAGGAAGTCCCCAGGTTATCTGATTTGATTTCTCCCTTTTCTTATATCTTCCTTTTAATTTTGATAATGTTGTTGCTGATAAATTTGTTAACAGGATCATTATTGCAATGGAATATCGGAATTTATACTTTCCGGCTAAGGCTTCAGCTACGATTGTAGTTTCCTCCGTCATATTGGCTGCCGTTAGTATGCTGTTTATCAATAAGTTAAATTCAAATAAAAACAATGAAATATTAAACGAAAAATTAAATTCGGTTTTAATTGATCTTGAAAATCGTTATGGAAAATTTCCTTCGTTTGATAATGTGCCACATGAGGAACTGGCCGATTTGTTGCTTAACCTTTCGAACACTTATTTCACTGATATTAATATTTATAATAAAAATGGTTTCTTGCTTGCCTCATCCCGTGATCAGATTTTTAGGGAAGGCATGATTTCCGAACAAATTAATCCATCTGCTGCCAGCCAGTTAATCGTGGATAAAAAAGGATTCTTTATTCAGAAAGAGAGCATTGGATCCTATTCATTTTTATCAGCTTATACGCCGGTTCGTAATATCGATAACCATTTATTGGGGTATCTTAATTTGCCCTATTTTGCAAAACAGGAAGAAATACGGCGGGAGATTTCAGCCATGATTTCAGCTTTGGCCAATATATATATTTTAATGTTTGTAATAACGGTGATGCTCGCATTGTTGTTGTCGAGATATATTACGAGGCCGTTGCAACAGATTGGCAGCCAGTTCAGCAGAGTTAAAATCGGGAATAAAAATGCTAAAATTGAATGGAAGAGGAAAGATGAGATCGGCCGGTTGGTTGACGAATATAACCGGATGATTGATGAAATGGAAAAGAGCGCTGAATTGCTCGCCCGCAGTGAACGTGAAAGTGCCTGGCGGCAGATGGCCCGGCAGGTGGCACATGAAATCAAGAACCCGCTTACACCGATTAAACTGAGCATGCAGCTTTTGATGAAAGCCTGGAACGATAAAGCTCCGGATTGGGATATTCGACTGAAAAGATTTTCGCAAACACTGATTATGCAGATTGATACCCTTTCGGAGATTGCAACTGAATTTTCGGATTTTGCTCAAATGCCAGAACCACAGATTCAGGAATTTGATGTTATTCCGCTTATACAACAATCTGTTGCCCTGTTCCGCAATCAGTCCGATTGCGAAATCACTTTTGAAACCAATCAAGAGGAATGTATTATTAAAGCCGATCCCAACCAGATACTTCGTGTATTTAACAATTTGATTAAGAATGCATTACAGGCGCTTTCGGATGAAAGGCAAGGCGTTATCAGGATTAAACTCTACAAAGTGGAGAATTCCTGCGAAATTAGTTTCCAGGATAATGGAACCGGTATATCAACCGAAAGCCAAACCCGTATTTTCTCACCTAATTTTACAACAAAAAATGCAGGTATGGGTCTTGGATTAGCCATGGTTAAAAATATTATTGACAATACTCCCGGCCGCATCTGGTTTGAATCTGAACCCGGCAAGGGCACTACATTTTTCGTATTGTTGCCAATGCAGGATCAGTAAAAGCACGAAATCTAAGCTACTACTGCAGCTATCTCACCGCAGGTAATCCTTTCGCATGGTAATAGATGAAAGAAGAAAAATAGCTTAATTTCGTGTCCTGAGTTGCAAACTCTAGGACTGCCATCATTTTTCTTGAGAAGACTAAGGAAAGCAGGGGTTATTACATATATACCTGGATATGATAAACATATTAGACTGCCAGTACGGAACTTTTTTGGAATAGAGACTCAGTGGTAATTTTTTAAATATATTAAGTCATGATTCAATTATATAAATACATTTTTTATAGGTCATACTTTTTTTGCATAAATATTTTTAAAGAAAAAGAGTTTCCTTATATATGGGCTAGTTTTATTGTTGCATTTCTGATATTTTGTAACTTAATAACTTTAGTGTCTGCATTAGAGTATTTTATGTTGCCTGAACGTATTGAGACTTATTCAGAATATAACAAGTATTTTGCCTTGATATTTTTGCTATTTGTTGAAGTGTTCTTTTATTGGCAAGGGCGTTATAAAAGAGTAGTGGAAGCATGTTTAAATATTAAACCTAATAGGGAACTTATCCTAAAATTCATTAGTGTATTTTACATTTTAATAACTGTGTTTTCATTCTTCTATTTAAGTTCTTTGATTAAAGAATATAATTTGAATAATTAACTCATCCCCAGCTGTCCGTAGTGTTCCAAAAATATAAATAAGACAAATGTTATCTGTAGTCTGCGACTACGGATACCGATAAAGTTTTTTCATTAGGTATTATTCTGAGCATGTTTGTATATATTTGCTTAATATCAAATAAATTACAATGTCAGCCGGCGGATACAAAATCAGAAATCCCGAAGGAGTCCATTTTATAACTTTTGCAGTTGTTGTCCCGATAACTATCGGGAGGGTTGATGTTTTTACAAGACAGGAGTATCGCGAAATTGTTGTGGATAGTCTTCGTTACTGCCAGAAATAAAAGGGCTTGTTACTGCATGGCTGGTGCATTATGAGCAATCATCTGCATCTGGTTGTATCGGGAAAAAATGGAGATACAAGTGATATCCTGAGAGATTTTAAAAAATTTACTAGCAAACAGATTATTGAAGCAATAAAGAAGAATCCTCACGAAAGTCGCAAGGAGTGGATGTTGGATATTTTTGCTAAACAAGGCGAACTGAACAGTAGGAATGAGCATTACCAGTTCTGGAGGCAGGATAACCAACCCAAAGAATTATTTTCCATTGGATTTACCTGGCAAAAGATGAATTATATGCACAACAATCCAGTTGAAGCCGGATTGGTTGAAAAGCCTGAAAATTATCTTTACAGTAGTGCAAGGGATTATGTTGGAAAAGGGAAAGGTTTGCTTGAAATTCATCCGATTTGAAAGAAGAAAAATAGTTTAATTTCGTGTCCTGAGTTGCAAACTCAGGACAGCTATCATTTTTCTTGAGAAGACTAAGGAAAGCAGGGGGACCTGTAGGCCTTACCATTGGGCTTGGAGCTGTTGGTGGAGAAATGTGGTATGATAGTTTTAAGTCATTTATGAGGCACTTGTCTGATGGATTTGGTTCAATGGAGTATAATATGAGAAAAGGATGGAATCCAGGTAGTGT
>CAJDUB010000011.1_pt1 | contig 16722 bp, 18 predicted proteins | sample 7390251 | NCBI WGS metagenome assembly CAJDUB01 (sample SAMEA7055665, study PRJEB34461) | soil metagenome | biome: terrestrial ecosystem; feature: Peninsula; material: soil | place: Antarctica | collected 2016
AAGGAAACTCTTTGAGGACATGCAGATTGATGTGATAAACCACAAGAGAAAATTCACGTTTATGCGTCAGTTCGTAAAAGAACATATTAGTGGCATCCGTTTAGTTGAAGGCGAAGTTGAGATATGCCCTGCATGCGGTTTTGAACATCCTAAAACGGATTGATCGCCCGCAGGAAAGGATGTACCAGATATAAAGGCTAGAAAGCGGCTGCCCAGCAACGAAACTATAAAATCATGGAAGTAAACACAAATTAAATTTAAACGGTAAATTTGTGGCAACAAAACAAGTGCGGCACAAATATTAAATATCTTAACATAATAACATGAAAAACGGAGATGTATTTCCAAAAACAACCAAAGAGCTCGCCGACAAGAGAACAGCTTTGGCTCCTGAAATAATGGAAGCCTGGTCAAATTTCAGCAAAACAGTTTTTAAGGAAGGAGTGCTACCCGAAAAAACAAAACAACTGATTGCCGTGGCTGTGGCACACGTTACTCAATGTCCTTATTGCATTCGCTCACATACCAAGGCTGCCATGCGAAAAGGCGCAAGCCGGGAAGAAATTATGGAAGCAATATGGGTTGCTGCCGAAATGCGCTCTGGTGGCGCTTATGCTCATTCGGTAATTGCCCTGGACGAAATGGAATAAACTTTAAGCACATTGATGTGACAGATAAACATTTAGGCCTTTTCACCGACCATTATGAATTAACCATGGCCGAAGGCTATTTCAAATCCGGAATGCAGGATGAAATAGCAAATTTTGACTACTTCTTCAGGAAAAACCCTTTTAACTCTGGATTTACTGTTTTTGCAGGTCTTCAGGACCTGTTGGAGATGATCGGGGATTTTAATTACGACAGTGCAGCAATTGATTTTCTGCATAACAAAGGTTTCAACGATGAATTTCTCGAATATCTGAAAAATTTTCAGTTCAGGGGTGACATCTATGCACCGCTTGAGGGAGAAATCGTGTTTCCGAACGAACCCATCGTCAGGGTTAAAGGAAATATCATTGAAACACAATTGGTAGAAACCATCACCCTTAATGTGCTTAATTTTCAATCACTTATTGCAACAAAAGCCAACCGGCTTCGACATTCGGCAGGCGACAGCTTATTGATGGAATTTGGAATGCGGCGGGCACAGGGTTGGGCAGCTATCCAGGCCAGCAGGGCTTCCATAATAGGAGGGGTGGATAGCACCTCGAATATTTACAGCGCATTTCACTATAACCTTATCTCCTCAGGAACAATGGCCCATTCGTGGGTTCAGAGTTTTGAAGATGAACTCACTGCTTTTAGGAAATATGCAGCAGCCCATCCCGGAAACTGTATTTTGCTTGTTGATACATACAATACCCTGAAAACCGGAATACCCAACGCCATTAAGGTGGCTAAAGAGATGGAACAGGCAGGGTTTAAGCTTTCGGCAATACGGCTCGACAGTGGTGATCTTGCATACCTGTCAATTATGGCCAGACAGCAACTGGATAAGGCTGGTTTATCCTATGTTAAAATTGTAGCATCCAATCAATTGGACGAATACATTATTAAAAGCCTTATCGGGCAGGGTGCGCCCATTGATTGGTTTGGGATTGGCACCAGCCTGGTTACCGGCAAAAGTGATGCTGCGCTCGATGGTGTTTATAAATTAAGCCTTATCAACAAGAGGCCAACCATTAAACTATCAGAAGACCTGATTAAAATAACCTTACCAGGCGAGAAGAAAGTGGTGCGATATCTTGATGATAACAATAAATTTTATGCGGATGCCATTGCTCTTGCAGATGAAAATGAGCAGGATATACATACCATTTTTCATCCACAGAACCCAGATCGCAATACGGAGGTAGAGGGACTGAAAAGTGAAACCATTGCCGGAAAGGTAATTGAAAATGGAAAGATAATCGCTGTTGAAAAAAGCATCAGCGAGATATCCGATTACCGGAAATTCAGAATATCGCAACTGCCCGATGAACATAAACGATTTGAATATCCACACTTGTACAAGGTTGGATTAAGCCAGAACCTGATGAAATTGAGAGATAAATTGATCACAGATATCAGCAAAAAAAAATGAAATGAAAGCATTGCTTATAGTCGATTTGCAAAGAGATTTTTGCCCAAACGGCGCCTTGCCTGCGCCTGAAGGGGATCAGATTGTTCCTGTAATCAATAGTTTGATGGATAAATTTGATTATGTGCTGGCTTCAAAGGATTGGCATCCGGCCAATACTGTACATTTTGAAAAATGGCCCGTACACTGTGTGCGCAATACACCGGGCGCTGAATTTCATCCGGATTTAGATACAACCAAACTCGATGTCGTTTTATTAAAAGGTACTGATAATAAAGATGACGGCTATTCGGCCTTTGAAGCCACCAATGAAAATCTCGCAGTTTATCTCAGGCAAAAAAGGATAAGTGAATTGTATGTTGCCGGACTCGTCACCGAATACTGCGTTAAGCAAACTGTACTGGATGCTTTAAGGAGCGGTTTTAAAACGTTCCTGATCGAAGATGCAGTGCAGGGCATTTGCAAGGATGAAAATGATGTGCCTATGGCCATTGCTGAAATGAAAAAGGCAGGTGCATCAATCATAAATGCAAATGAAATTGATTTCCACGGTCAGTAACGGAAAATAAAATATGAAGCTTTTAAAAATCTAACATGATGAATGCACGATTAAACTATGTAGAAGTAGTTCCCAATGCATTGAAAGCTGCTTCAACTACTTTATAACAGAAAATGTTTAAAGATATGCCACATATTGAAATACTTTCAGCAAGTGTCAGGATAAGGAGAAACAGCCATAAGGTTGCCTTATATTTCAAGAAATATCTTGAGTTGGACGCACTTGCCACGGCGCACATCCTTGATTTAAAGGAATACGATTTTCCATTGTTTGACGAACGCTTACAATTTCAAAAATCGCCTTCTGCGAAAATGCTCGATTTTTCAGAAAAAATAAAAGCTGCCGACGGGGTTCTTGTGGTTACCCCTGAATATAACGGAGGATATCCGGCAAGCTTGAAGAATGCAATTGACCTGTTACACCCGGAATGGCATCGTAAGCCTGTTGCAATTTCCACTGTATCTGACGGAGATTTTGGTGGCACGCAAGTACTAATTTCTTTGCAATTTTCTCTTTGGAAAATTGGAGCCTGGACTGTCCCCGCAAGGTTTCATGTCCAAAATGTTATCGATGCCTTTGATGAAGATGGAAATGCCAATGACAAAATCAAAACGGATAAAAGAGCGGCAGGTTTTATCAAAGAATTACTATGGTGTATTGAAGCAAAACGTAGAATGATAGATTGAATCTGCGAATTAAGAAAGGATATAAAACTGAGGAACATTTTGCTATGACACATGAAAGCCATTCAACAAAATAGGGCTATCTGGACTATCGGACATTCTACCCATTCATTGGGTGAATTTATCGATATGCTGAAATCCTTTCAGATTGAAGTGGTGGCTGATATCAGAAGTTTCCCTGGTTCGCGCAGGGTTCCTCATTTTAATAAGGAAGCGCTGGAAGTTTCTTTGCCTCTGGCCGGCTTCCGTTATATCCACATAAAAAACCTTGGCGGCAGAAGAAAAGTACATCCTGATTCCAAAAACACTTCCTGGCGACATCCGGCTTTCCGTGGCTTTGCTGACTATATGGAAACGGAGACTTTCCGGGAAGGGATATTAGGATTGGAACAAATTGCTTCGACGCAACGCACCGCCTATATGTGTTCCGAAGCAGTTTGGTGGCGCTGTCACCGCTCTATGGTTTCGGATTATTTAAAATCAGAAGGCTGGAAAGTAATGCATATTATGGGCGTTGAAAAAGCAGATGAACATCCTTATACGCAACCCGCCAGAATTGTAGATGGAAAACTGACGTACAGGGTTGGATAATTAAAAATGAGAAGAAAGGAATACCCATTTATAAAGGGCGAATATGTGAAATGGAAGATATAGAAGGTGTGTTGCTTTCAAATGGATGGGATTACAAATTAGGGAAACTGGCCATTGATCATTTTCACCTTGAGGCAGATGAAATGGACAACTTAAACAGATGAAACAAACTCCCTGACCCATTTATCAACAGGCTGTTTCAGGATAATTTCGGGTTTGTCTTTTTGCAGTATCTTTCCGTTATTCATAATAACCATTTCAGTTCCCAGTGAGAATGCCTCATTAAGATCGTGAGTAACCATGATCATTGTGGTTCCGGTGTCAGTATGTATCTGTTTCAGTTCAGTCTGCAGTTTTCTCCTGGTAATATTATCGAGAGAGCCAAGTGGTTCATCCAGCAAAACAATCTGTGGTTTCAAAGCAAGGGCACGGGCAATTCCGACCCTTTGTTGTTGGCCACCACTCAGGTTATCAGGGTACTCATCAAGTTGTGCCCTGTTAAATTCTATCATTGCAGCCAGCTCAAGAGTTCTTGCTTCACGCAATTCTTTATCCATTCCTGAAATACTCATAACAAACTGTATGTTCTCCCTCACAGTAAGATGTGGAAACAGACCCGCATTCTGAATTACGTATCCGATATGACGTCTTAACAGGGATTCGTCCCACAGCTCTATTTCCTTATCCATTATCGTCATACTTCCGGAATCAAAATATGTCATACGGTTAATGATCCGAAGCAGGGTTGTTTTTCCACAGCCACTGGGCCCTATAATTGTAATGAATCCTCCCTGGGATATTGACAATGATACATTATCAAGAGCCAGCTTACCTCCTACAAAGGTCTTTGAAATATTGGTTAATTGAATTAAGGGTTCATTCATGGCTATTTTATCATGCCTTTAGATTTCAGAAAATCTTCGGCTACCTTTTCAGTTGATTTGTGTAGTATGTCCACCTGGTAATTCAGCATTATCATTGTGCTGTCGTTAATTGAATTCTCCAGCTTTCCCAGTATCTCTTTCAGTTCCGGATGTTTCTCAAGTGTTTTTTGTCTTACCACAACACCGGCCTGGTAAACAGGGAAGTATTTTTTATCATCTTTTAGTACTCTTAATTTTAGCTGTGTGATGCGTGCATCTGTTGAAAATGCATCAATAATATCAACGGTTTTATTTTGGATGGCCATAAATTTCAAATTGATATCAAGTTCCACCAGTTTTTTAAATTTTAAGGAGTAAAGTTCAGATAATCCCTGAAAGCCATCGTCCCGTTCAAAAAAATCGAATTCTGCTCCAAAAGTAAACCGGTTGCTCTGGGGTGAGAGATCCGAAATTGATTTAATATTATCTCGCAGAGCCATTACTTCAGGTAATGCAAGGGTATATGTATTGTTGAAACCAAATCGTGCTACCCAGGTAAGGTCAAATTCTTCATTGTACATTCGTTGAAGTAAAGTAAAAAGACTGTCGGAGTCACTGATCTCCTTTTTCTTGAGGACAAAAAGCCACGCTGTTCCTGTATACTCAGGATAAATATCAATTTCGCCTGAGAGCATCCCAGGCTGTATGTTTGAAGTGCCTCCGCCTATCCCGAATACACGTTTAACTGGGATGTTGGTATTGGATTCTATCAGTTTTGAAATAATTTCACCCAGAATGTATTGTTCTGAAGTTGGTTTGGTGGCAACAACTATCTGATCCGACTTTGAATTTTTTACTCTTAGTTGGTCGAATGTTATCAATAATAAAGGTGTAATAATCAGGAGAACCGCACTGAGTAACACCAATCTCCTGTAACGTGAAGCACGAGACTTTCTGTTTCTGATCAGTTTTTCGAAAAACCCGATGATGATATCTGTAACCAGTGCAAGCAATGCCACTGATATTGACCCTGCCAGTATAAGTTCTGAATTATTGGTATTAATACCTCTGTAAATAGCCTGGCCCAATCCGCCAGCTCCAATAAAAGAAGCCAGTCCGGCAAGTGCAATAGTCATTACAACCATGGTTCGGAATCCGCTAAGAATAGTCGGAAAACCGAGTGGCCATCTTACCCTGAAAAATACCTGTGAAGGTGTTGCTCCCATCCCTTTTGCCGCATCTATCAGGAGTGGGTCTACTTCATTCAGTCCTATATAGGTATTCCTGATCATAGGAAGAAGTCCGTAGATAACAAGTACAACCAGTGCGTTTACAAAACCTATCCCCACTAATGGGATGAAGAGGCCGAACATTGCAATTGATGGGATGGTATACAAAAAGTTGACGATTCCCAGAACAACCTGCCGGATACGTTTATAAATTAGAAGTAATATTCCTGTACCGGTTCCAATGACAACAATGAGTATTATCGCCGTTAATGAAAGTACAAAATGCTGAACCAGTAATTCAAAAAAGTATTCTCTTCTTTCAAAAACGGTTTTAAATATGCCCTCAAAAGAATTTAAGACCAGCATCTGCATTTATTCAGTTTTTACAAACATGTGGGTTCATTTTTTAATCCATAATGAATCAGTAAACCATTCTTTTCTGTCTGTGAAATTATTTACAACACTAAACCCGTGATTGGCAGCATATTTCTCAATTGTCTCAAAGTCAAATTTTCTGGATAGTTCCATAAATACTGCTTCCCACTTGTAAAATTGAATATTTTCTTCAAGTGCTTCAATATATACTTTCTGGTACTTTTTTGAAACCAAAAAGCTCTTAACTTCTCCGGTTTGAGGGTTATATTCTGTATGATGTTCAAAATTATCCAGGTTGAAATCAGCGCCAAGTTCACTGTTCAAACGCGTGAGGTGATTCATGTTAAACCTGCGGGTATGGCCATGTGGATCATTATATGCCTTAATTATTACATCAGGCGATTTTTTCAGATCGAAACCTATCATTACGATATCACCAGCATGTGTATAGTCTGAAAGCTGTTTCAGAAATAAGCTGATCTTGTCATCTGTAAAATTGCCTATGTTTGAACCGAGGAAGAGAATTACTTTCCTCAGCCCTGAATGACTGTTTATCCTTTTCATTACTTTGAAAAAATCGCCGGTCTGAGTTTTTACTTTTAATGAAGGCATCTCATACGCGAGGCTCTTCTCCAAATCGACATTGGCTTTCAGGCTTATATCAATTGGAACATAGCTGATATTTATTTGTCTGCTGATCATTGCATTCAACAGAACTTTTGTTTTCAATCCATCACCCGAACCCAGTTCCACTAAGTCAAAATGTGTTTTATTCTTAGTGAATTCGTCAATGATCTGATTTTTATATGTATCAAATATTTCGTACTCACAATCGGTTAAGTAATACTCCGGCATTTTCATTATATCCTGAAAAATACTGCTACCGGTATCATCGTAAAAATATTTTGACAAGAGATATTTTGGCTTTGACGTAAGTCCAATTAAAGTATCATTTCCCAGTTCAGAAAGCAGAGTTTGTTTTTCCATAATAAATTCTTTTATGATAAATCAATTAGTGGCTTCAGGAATGCCTGTATCAAAAGGATTATCAGGGTCGGCGCTCCATTCGAACCAGCCACCATCGTAAACAGAAACCTTTGGCCACCCCATAAGCCATGCGTTGAACCATGCCTCACTTCCGCGCCAGCCTGTTCCGCAATAAAATGCCAGGTGCTTGTCGGGAGTAATGCCTCTTTTAGTCCAGTTTTCGGCTATTTCCTGATATTCTCTTGTAGTATGATCAACGTTCCTGTAATTCTCCATATGGTATGCATCGCTGCCACAATCAGCAAATACGGCTCCTGGAATTCTGCCTTTGGGCTTTATGTAATTATATCCACTCACTTCACCTATATATTCGGGCCAGCTTCTTACACACACGAGTTCTGATCCGGCAGATGCAAGCATCTGTTTCGCCTCAGGTGTATCAACTGCCAGAAGGGGCAGAGCTGGTATGGTTGCACCGAATTCTGCTATTGCCTTTTTGGGTACATCTTCAATGCTTATTTCAAACCTGGCATCCTGCCACGACTGAAAACCACCGTTAAGAATACGAACATCTTTTACACCGGCATACATCATTATAAATGCATTACGTATAGCGCCAATATCACCTGCAGCACTCCCGGGGAACTCATTCGCATTATCAGGAAACATGAATTTTCCATATAAAATAACAGTGGTATCTGATGTAATACCGTGCTTTTCGAGCGCTGATTTTAATTCGTGCGGCTTACGCCGGTTCCAGGTTTCAGGCGCTTCAAGCGCAAGTGTGTCCATATCAATGGCACCGGGGATATGACCTGTTAAATAAGCATCCCGATTACGATAATGGGAATGAACTACTACATATTTATTATTATCATATTCAGCCGGTTTACTTCCTGATATCAGCTCTTTCACCCATTCTGCGGACACAAGGTGCCTGAAGTTTGCAAGGTGATCCATAGGCAGGTTTGGGTTCCTGGTCCACTCTTCAATAAAATCAGTGTAAACCGTAACATGCAAATACCCTGACTTCAGAAGCCTTTTAGCAACTTTATCTGTACCGTCAGATGAATAACCATAGATAACAATTTTATCATCAGGCAAAATGTTTTTATGTCTCACAATTTCTATCCAATCCAGGTAATTCAGCCATTTTTCGGGCAGACTTTTGGCTCCATGTATATGGCCTATGCGTTGTTCATTCTTAAGAATCCATCCATTATAGGCTTCCACCGGACGTATATCAATGACTTTTACAGCTGGCTTCCCCAACATATCCTGTAGTTGCCGGGTAGAGATAATTTCAGGCGATTGTGACATACTGATTCTTTCTGCACTTATCATTAATTAATCATTTACAAGCTGAACACCCTTCCAGAAGGCAACTCTGTTTTTTATGTTCTTAGCCGCTTCACTTGGTTCAGGATAGTACCATACGGCATCTTTATTTTCTTTGCCATCTATTTCAAGATTATAGTATGAGGCAGTTCCTTTCCAGGGACAAACAGTGTGTGTGCTGCTCGTTTTTACGTAATCTTTGTTTAATGCTTCTTCAGGGAAATAGGCATTTCCCTCCACTTTAACAATGTCATTGCTCTCAGCAATAACTTTTCCATTCCATATAGCTTTCATAATATTTAATTTAATTATTTGTAAGTTAGGGTTTCATGACCTGTTTAAAGAATCGAAAAAGAACTCACGGCAGGATAACAAAAAGGATTCTTCGGTTAATATTCCTTGTAAGATACTCGGATGTTGAAAAGATTTTTGAGGTAAAATACGAAATATCTATAATATCTCAGTTCCTTCGAGTCAGCTTCCAGAATCAAATGTTGGTTCAGGAAATTTAATTTTAAATTCCCTAAAGGTATTTTAAAAAGATTTTAATATCAACCAATAAAGAAACAACTGAATACTGAAAAGGTTTAAGAATGATTTCTTTCGCTTTTTCATAAGCCAAATGTAATTTCAGTTTATAACCGCATAAGTATAAGATAATTTTCTTTTTTGCAATTTGTTGAACCAGGTACATTATATCTTTTCCGGAGAATTGTTCAATCCGGTTTTGATGTATGCTTTCGAATCTGGTCTTGTCGGGTGTGATTGATTTTTATTTTTAAAAAACACAGTCATTACCACACCTGACAGAACCAATAAACCTCCGATAATATGATAGGCAAAAAGTGTTTCCCCAAGAATTAAAATACCACTTGCAATGGCAATAACCGGACTGAGGTTATTGAATACTCCAATTTGTGAAGCCGGAATTTGAGTTAGTGCAAAATTAATGAGAAAAGCTGTAAGCATTGAGGATAATACCCCCAGGTACAACACAACCCAAAGGAACTCTGTTTGAGCCAAAGGATTAAAAAACTGGTTCAAAGTATGGTAATGGATGTGACTTGCAATACTCCATCCATTGAATACCAGGAATGCAAGGATTGTCATCCAAACCGTAATTTCCATGGCTGAAAAATGAACACTGATTATCTTTCCCAACACGAAGTATGCTACCAATGAAAATACGGACAACAATAACAACAAAACGCCTGTTAGCGTAGTGGGACCGGGAAGGATTCCAGTATTATAAATTATAAACAGAATACCTGCTATTGACAGTGCAATTCCGGTTTTTTGCAGGATGGTAGTTTTTTCTTTGAGGAATATTCTGGCAGCCAATAAAGTGATAACAGGTACGGTGGCAAAGATAATTCCGGCCTCAGATGCGGTACTATGTTCCATTCCGAAGGTCTGAAGGGTAAAAAACAATAACGGATAGAAAATGGAAAGTAGTAATAAGGATTTGACTTTTTTCAGACTAAACTGTGGGATTTTTATCAAGCCAAAAAGCCACAGAATTACTAAGGAAAGTAGTGCTGCCGTAAAACGATAAGCCATTAGGTCCATTGCACTGGCGTACCTTAAACCGATTTTTAAAAAAATAAAGGAAAACCCTACAATAAAGGTCATTAGTATTAACCCCAGGTAGGCCTTTTGGGTTTTATGAATCAGTTTCGCATCGGGCATCTTTTATTCGTTTATTGCATTAAATTTATCACTGTTTTTAGGATAGAAAAAAGTCAAATATTTGTGCAAAGCAATGACGACGGGAGATGTAGTCCATCAAAAAAGCAAAAAAACCGATTTCCTTCTCCTTTGGAGAAGGTGCCCGAAGGGCTGATGAGGTCAGGAGGGGTTGGGGTGAGGCATTGCATGAATTACAATATCTTAGCCAGTTTAGTTGGTTAGTCTTACAAATTTAACAATCTTCCTTGGATAGCTGATAATATAATTTTCAATGCGTTGATACGATTGTTTGTCGCGGATGATATGGTCGTAGTAATTACCTTGCCACAATGAACCTTCGACTTTGCCTCCAGTTTTGTAATTTGGGTTTACCATAGCCATCAACAATATCGTAATAAACGAGTGAAACCGTCTGTCCAACAGCTTCCGAACCGGGAGATATCAGCCGCAACAAACAATTAATAAAGAAACCCTATGCAAATTTGTTTAACTGATTTTATCTGCAAAAACCTTCCGCGTTTCCACTGCTGCTTCAATCATATTTGCTAATGCGGTTTTCGTTTCGGACCAATTGCGTGTTTTCAATCCGCAATCGGGGTTAACCCATAATTTTTCAGGTTGTATCCGTTTTTCAGCTTTTCGTAACAGTTCAACCATCTCCTCTTTGGAAGGGACCCTAGGTGAATGGATGTCGTAAATTCCTGGTCCTATGTCATTTGGATAATTAAATTCGGAAAATGTATCCAGAATTTCCATTTGCGAACGCGATGATTCTATGCTTATCACATCAGCATCCAATTCAGCAATTTTATCCATAATATCGTTGAACTCCGAATAGCACATATGCGTGTGGATCTGTGTGGTGTCTTTAACCCCTTCGCAGGTGAGTCTGAATGCTGTAATGGCCCAGTCAAAGTAATCGTTCCAATCCTTTTTACGGAGCGGAAGACCTTCCCTGAGTGCCGGTTCGTCTATCTGGATAACACGGATGCCTGCGCTTTCAAGGTCTCTTACCTCATCATTTATAGCCAATGCAATTTGCTTGCACGTTTCGGAATCAGGCTGGTCATTGCGTACAAAAGACCACTGCAGGATGGTAACAGGCCCGGTCAGCATACCTTTCACCGGTTTTGAGGTTAGCGATTGGGCATACGTAGTCCAGTCAACAGTCATAGGTTTTGGCCGTGCCACATCGCCATAAATTACCGGAGGTTTTACACAACGCGAACCGTAACTTTGTACCCAGCCATTTTTCGTGAATGCAAATCCTTCGAGCATTTCCCCGAAATATTCAACCATGTCGTTGCGCTCAAATTCGCCATGAACCAATACATCCAGGCCAATCTCTTCCTGCCAGCGGATTGCAGATTCTATTTCCTTGCGTATGCTTTGATTATACTCTTCAGTACTTATTTCACCTTTTTTTAGTTTTGTCCTTAGCCTCCTTATTTCAATGGTTTGTGGGAACGAGCCTATAGTAGTTGTAGGGAATCCAGGCAAATGCAGTACATTTTGCTGAGCTTCTTTACGTTTTGCAAAGGCAGTTCTGTAAGGTCTTCCCGTTTTTTCAGCCATTGCCATCCGGGTTTTTACTCCATTATTATGTATCAGTTTTGATTCCTTTTTGGACAAATGAATATCCTGGTTATCCATATATTCCGATACCATTTCTTCATCATTGTCGCCAAGAGCTAAATGCCTGAGAACGATAATTTCTCTGACTTTTTGTTTTGCAAAAGCGAGCCATGGTTTAATTTCATCCAGTTTACCGGGGCTGACTTCTGAATCCAGGTCGCAGGGAACATGCAAAAGGGAACACGATGGAGCAAGCATAATCCTTTCTTCTCCAAATGCATCAATCGCTTTATGGATACTGTCCAATGATTCTTTATAATCGTTTTTCCAAATATTGCGTCCATCTACAATCCCCAGCGACAAAAGCATATTTGCCGGTAATTTGTTCAGCAATTCATCCAATTGCGATGGCGCCCTTACCAAATCGACATGAATGGCATCGACCGGAAGATTTATGAGAGTCTCAAGATTATCGCCCACTTCGCCAAAATAGGTCGCGATCATAAACTTTAAATCCGGAAATTCTTTTCGTAATACTGAATAGGCATGGGTAAAAGCTTCTTTCTGTTTTTGTGATAAATCTGTTACCAAATAAGGTTCATCAAACTGAATCCACTCTACGCCATGTGATTTTAATAACGCAATAATTTCAATATAAACTTTCAATACGTTTTCGAGCAGGTCAATCCTGTCAAAGCCCACCTCCTTTTCTTTGCCTGAAAGCAAAAACGAAACGGGTCCTGTTAATACCGGTTTGGTGAGAATGCCGGCATCCTTAGCCTCTGAAAAATCTTCCAGAAACTTGCGTGATGACAACTTAAACTGCTGATTTTTATAAAATTCAGGAACAATATAATGATAGTTGGTATCAAACCACTTGGTCATCTCCATCGCAGTAATATCTTCATTTTTATCCTGATATCCTCTTGCCATTGCAAAATAAAGATCCAGCAGGTCTTTTCCGCTGTTTTTGCTCAGTCCGGAATACCGTTCAGGGATGGCACCGACTGTGAGGCTCATGTCCAGAATATGATCATAAAATGAAAAATCATTCGACGGAATCAAATCAATTCCCAAATCCTTCTGAAGTTGCCAGTTTTTAAGTTTTATCACCTTACCTGTGCTGATCAGCTCTTCGTAACTGATTTTCCCTGACCAATATGCTTCCAATGCCTTTTTTGTTTCCCGATGGTTTCCAATACGGGGATATCCTAAATTATTTGTTATCATTTTAAATTGTTTTATATAATTGTCTTTTTGCTCTACAAAGGTAATTAAAAATATAAAAAGACACGCATATCTTTTTATAAATTAAGTAATACATTTTTTAGCATACGGAGATTGTCCTTTCCCAGGAGTTGAGAAAAGCATTTGATCAGATAGAGGAGCAACTTAATGAATTTGCCCAACATTACTATAAACTGTTTAAAGATAATAAAGAGACTTTGGATAAGTTAGGGGAAAAGGGGAAACATAAAATGCTTTGCTTTTTGAATGCAGCCAAAGAGTCCAAAATAAACCACGCCATGGTGTTTAAGGATATGCAGTCAGGAAGTATGTAAAAACATATTTTTTAGCCATTATTAAGGAATTCTTCTGTACCGTTTCATGCCTAAATCATATATCTTTGGGCTTAACAATGTTTTAGGATTCAGACTAATGAAATATGTTTTCTTAATAGCGGCATTTAATGCTTTCTTTTTCTCGTTATTGCTCCTGCAAAAGAAACCAAAAGCTTTACATGATAAAATACTAATTTACTGGTTGATATATTTAGGTGTTTACGCAAGCATCTATGGTTTGTTTTCCAGAACACTATTCACAAATTTCCATCTTTTGTCAGCCGGTTTCATTTCGTTACTCATGCTGCATGGTCCATTTTTGTATCTATACATTTATTCATTAATAGACGAAAAGTTTAAGTTGTATAGTAAAAACCTATTTCACTTTATCCCTTTTATACTATTCAACTTATTTCTACTCATTAGTTCTTTTTTTCCTGAAATATCCCACGGAATAAGATTGGACCATATTGAAGACGGTCACGGTGCCCCATTACTATTTAATTTTTTTTTAAGCCTGACAGCATTGTCCGGGCCTGTTTATTTCGTTTTATCCATCAAACTCTTTAAAAAACTGGATATCAATATTTTTAACAATTTTTCGACCATCCAAAACATAAACCTCGACTGGTTGCGAAAACTGGTTTATTCTTTTGGTGCTATTTGGACCATTTTAATATCTTTTGCTACTATCCACCATATCTTTCATCTGTTTTCCTGGATTTTTTGTACAGATGGGCTTTCAATTTCGCTTTCAGTTTTTATAATTTTAATTGGTTATTTCGGGCTAAGACAGAGAGAAATATTCTCTGATAACATTAATGATCAATTTATTACCGAAGATAAAGTAAAAAAATATGAATCTTCGGGTTTGAAAGAATCGGATGCCATGCTGTATGTCGAAAAGTTGAAAAACTATATGGATGCGGAAAGGCCTTTTCTAAATCCAGATTTGAATTTGCCACAACTGGCAAAAGATTTAGATATTCCACCACATCATTTATCTCAGGTCATCAATAAAAACATTGGGTTAAATTTTTTCGACTTTGTTAACCGGTACCGGATTGAAGAAACAAAAACCAAAATGGTTAATTCGAGATACGACAACTTATCGTTGCTGGGCATTGCCTTCGAATCGGGCTTTAATTCAAAATCAGCCTTTAACAGGATCTTTAAAAACCTGACAGGGGAAACGCCCTCAGAGTACAAGAAAAGAACCCTTGCTTAAAACCTGATCCACTTTTCCTGAAATCGTGCCAACTTATAATCCGGCACCTATCTAAATGAAAAAACAAGTGTCATCCTATAAAGTAGGTCGATAAGTCAGTTTGCCACATGTACTTTTGCCATGTAAATCAATTTAATACGTCATTTAAAAATTAGAAAAATGAAAAGTACAGAAAAAAAATCGGAACTGAAAAACAGCGGAATGGCTAATTCCATAAAGGTATCGGCTACTTTATTCCTATTATTAATGTTAACCGTATTGGCCGTGACTCCTGCATCCGCACATTGTGATTCGTACGATGGGCCGGTAATTAAAGATGCTATAAAAGCACTGGAAACAAATAACGTTAAATTAGTGTTGAAATGGGTAACCCAGGAACAAGAAAAGGAAATTGTTCCTTTATTCAACAAAACCTATGCGTTAAAAACCGGAGATGCAGAAATCTATAAAATTGTAGAAAGATATTTCTTTGAAACCCTGGTCCGCCTGCACCGCCAAACGGAAGGAGAGCCTTACACAGGATTAAAGCCTTCCGGAACTACAAAACAAATCATTCAGATGATTGATGAAGCTTTAAAGACAGGCGATATCGAAGGTTTTCTGGTGAAATTGGATAACCACATTAACAAAGTGGTTCGCGAGAAATATCAAAAAGTTGCTGAACTCAATAAAGTGAAGGACAATTCAACTGAGCAAGGCCGCGAATATGTAGAAGCTTATGTTGACTATACGCACACCGTAGAAACCATGCATGATGTTTTGGAACATGGTGGCGGACACGCAGGTCATAAAGAATAACAAATAACCTTTAAAATATAAATATCATGAAATTCAAAATCCCACAACCATTAAAAGCAGAACATGAGGAATTGCATGCTATGCTGAAACAAGCCACATTGCTTTCTGGCAAAACAGGCCAAGCTGCAAAAGCAGTCGCCGAATTGATGCATCCGCACTTTGTGAAAGAGGAGGAATATGCACTTCCTCCTTTGGGGTTATTGACCCAACTTTCTTCCGGTAAAATTTCCGAAGAAATGAAACAGGTAATAGTGATGACGGACAGGCTGAAGAAAGAACTTCCAGAGATGCTGGCAGAACACCAGCAAATAGTAGCGGCTTTAAAAGTTTTAATACAGCTTGCAAATACAGAAAACCATCCTGAAGTTGAAGAATTTGCAGAGAAACTAATACTTCATGCGCAAACCGAAGAAGAAGTTTCGTATCCCACGGCTATTTTAATTGGTGAATACATCAAACTTAAATTAAAGATGGAATAATCAGTTTTGCTTAAGTTTGACTGCAGGTTCTATGAGCAGGATGATTTAAGCGGAGATACTGCCGGGTGCTGACCACAGGTCTTCACCCGGCAGTATTTACCTGGCGGAGGTGGTCAGGATTATCCTAAAAATAATTTATTATCCTTGTCAGAAACTCCGGATAGATCCCCACTCCCAGCAAAATAACCGTTATGCTGACAAATACGAATCCATACAAAAGGCCAACCCTGGAAGTTTTTCCCTTCGACTCAGTTTCAGTGAACATAACGACAATGATACGTAAGTAGTAAAACAAGCCGATAATACTGCTTAAAACCAAAACAATGGAAAGCAGCCATAGTTCTTTGCCAATTCCGGCTAACAAAAGGTAAAATTTACTCATGAAGCCGGCTGTCAGGGGGATGCCTGCAAGTGAAAACAGCATAACCGAAAATGCAATTGCTATGCCCGGTCTGGACCAGAACAAGCCTTTATAATGTTCAAGGGACGATGCATCACCATCAACTTCCGAAAGAAATGAAACAACGGCAAAAGCCCCGGTTAGGGTAAACATATATACTACCAGATAAAATGCAAAAGCCTGTTCACCGGTTTTATCTCCGGTTACAAGCGCGATTAGGAGGTATCCGAGGTGTGCTATGGAGGAATAGGCAAGGATTTTCTTAACATTTTTCTCTTTTAAAGCC
>CAJDUB010000013.1_pt2 | contig 16626 bp, 12 predicted proteins | sample 7390251 | NCBI WGS metagenome assembly CAJDUB01 (sample SAMEA7055665, study PRJEB34461) | soil metagenome | biome: terrestrial ecosystem; feature: Peninsula; material: soil | place: Antarctica | collected 2016
AGATATTGTTAAAACTCATTGACAGGCAGACAAGTAATTGTTCCTACGACATTGTTAAAGATTTCAGGGGAAATTTCAGGGCATTTTTCTACCAGGGATTTGCCCGTTTGTTCGGTTATAACCTGAAAGTAAGATACGATCCATTGGGTGCGGATGCTGATATTGAGCGGGTTGTGCTTATGATCGAGAGTGGAAGTATATAATAAAATTTTCCTGTACTATTCAGGATCAAGCTTGAATTGTCCTGTAGCAGCAGTTTATCTCTTTCTTATTTTTGATATTTCAATCCAATTTTACTCTATACAAGCATCGGTTTTCAATTTCCAGTTCAATTCAATTTTTAAAAGAAGCTGATATATTATTGTCCGCTTCCCCTCATAACAGTAAGTAAAGTATAAGCCATAATTTTAATATCCATTGCCAGCGACATATTTTCGAGATACAGAATATCATATTTCAGTCGTTCGATCATCTGATCCACATTTTCCGCATATCCGTATTTAACCTGTCCCCATGAAGTAATGCCCGGTTTTACTTTTAATAATAACTTGTAATGCGGAGCGCGTTCAGTGATCTGGTCAATAAAAAACTGTCGTTCAGGTCTTGGTCCGACCAATGACATATCCCCTTTGAACACCGAATAAAACTGTGGAATTTCATCGAGACGGGTTTTGCGCATAAATTTCCCGAAAGGAGTAACGCGGGGATCATCCTTTGATGATAACAATGGGGTGCCGTTTTCAGCACCAACCTGCATAGAACGGAATTTTGGAATTAAAAATTCTTTTCCGTTTAAGCCAACCCGTTCCTGAAAATAAAAAGCAGGTCCTTTTGAAGAGAGCTTTACACCAATAATGCAGGAAAAATATACCGGTGCTAAAATAATCATAGCCATACCCGACAGTACGATATCTAAAAACCTTTTCAGGTTAAACTGCCACGGAGGCATAAAGTCGAAGGAAACCTGGATAAGGGGTGTTTGATAAATCGAAGTTGTCTTTACTGTGCCGAGAAGAAAATCCTGCATATCCGGTATCACTTTAATGAGCACAGTCGAATCCTCAATTTCTGAAATGATTTGTTCAATGGTATCATGTTCCGATCGTTCGGTAGCAATGATAACCTCTTCAATTTCCATTTCGGTAATCAGGTGGCGAAGATTTGAAAAATGCCCAAGGTTAGGAATGAATTTATCGAGCTTATAGCTGGGGTATTTTACTGCATGCACAAATCCGACAAATTTGTTAAAAGCAGCTTTTGGCTGACTTTCAATTTCGTTATAAATGGAAATGGCATTGCCGTTGCTACCTACAATTATAGTTTTAAACCCGATTATCCTGTGTTTAAGTTTATAGAGGTTGCGCGAGGTGAGTATAAGTCTGAAAGTTACAGTTATCAGGAAATGTAACAGGAAAAGCGTTAGAAATAATTTGTAATAACTTTTATACGAACTGATTACATCATCGAGAATAAGTGCGAAAAAAATAATGATTACTCCAATCACTGTTATAAAAAGGGTTTGTCCCAGTTCACGCATACGTGCTTTACGGTAGATATTGTGATAAGAACCTGATATTGAGTACAGAAGAAGCCAGAAAATCGGAATTACCAGTATTCCCAGATAAAATTTATTATCATTCAGTACAACCCGCAACGCATCGTTCATAGTCTGCATCTCAGCTGATTTCCGGAGGTAGAAAAAAATACTCCAGGCAATAGCAGCTGAAAGCAGGTCAGCAATAACGAATTTGGTAATTTGTACTTTTTTATTCATTATAAATCAGTTAACACTGAAAATGCATTTGAGTTTTGTGAGTTTCGGCGTATTTTAATTGAGTTGTGGTAATTTTATAAGTTTTAAAGCTTGCTCCGGTGATGCAAATCCGCTTTTCAATAAATACATGTTTGAAATGTTGTAAAGAATATGATGTATATTCACAATGAGCAATTTTAGGAGAAACAATATCTACTACATCCACTTCATTTATCAGTTCATTAATTGTATTAAGAAAAAGATTCCGAATTCCTTAGCTACATTTTTTGCATTTATTTCATTGTTAACAAAAAGCCGGAAAGTTCAAACTCAGGAATTTCGTTTATACATTTAATGTGAATTTTACCAAGGTGGCCAACTCCAATTACCCCAATTTTAAACATAGTTTAAATTTCGTGCAAAAGTAGAGAAAAGCCATCCGTAAAATTTGATAACTTTTAATTGTAATGAACAAAATAACAATCTAAAGGGCTTTCTATTTGTGAAAAGGTTGTATGAGATTCGTATAAAAGTGATTATTTTATTCAATTTTCAGATAAAAATCATGATAGATAAAATTCTTGTACATAATGCATCTATATGGCTATGGTTGTTAGCAATTTATTACTTTTGCCATATATGAAAAACTTGTTGGAATTTATACCGACAAACTGCTTTATGTATGTAAATATTGAATTTTAATAATCAAACATACTAATACATAATAACATAGAATAATGAAAACTACTCCTTTTACCCAAATCCATGAAGCATTGGGTGCTAAAATGCTCCCTTTTGCAGGTTATAATATGCCGATTCAATTTTCGGGAATTAATGATGAGCATGAAACTGTACGTAAAAAACTAGGCGTTTTTGATGTTTCGCATATGGGCGAAATATGCGTGAAAGGACCCAAAGCATTGGCTTTTATTCAGTATGTAACCTCAAATGACGCATCAGTGCTACAGGATGGGAAAGTTCAATATTCGTGTTTGCCAAATGGAAAAGGTGGAATTGTGGATGATTTACTGGTGTATCGCATTGATTCTGAAACATACCTGCTGGTCGTTAATGCTTCCAACATTGAAAAAGATTGGAACTGGATGAAAAGCCAGAATAAAGCTGGTGCAGTATTGTATAATGCATCTAACGAAATAGCTCAGCTCGCGGTTCAGGGACCTTTGGCATTAAAAGCTATGCAGAAACTCACCACAACTAATGTTACCGATATGGAATATTACACCTTTAAAAAGCTTGATTTTGCAGGTGTTAAAGATGTGATTTTTGCCACAACCGGCTACACAGGCTCAGGCGGATGCGAGATATATATGGCTAACGAAGATGCAGTTAAAATTTTTAACGCTGTTATGGAAGCAGGTGCTGAATTTGGAATCAAACCTATAGGCCTTGCTGCCCGCGATACGTTGAGGCTCGAAATGGGTTTCTGTCTGTATGGCAATGATATTGATGATACAACGTCGCCTATTGAAGCAGGTTTGGGCTGGATTACCAAATTTACTGATGCAAAAGAATTTATCAATAAAGATATCTTCCTGAAACAAAAAACTGAAGGAACTTCACGCCGCCTGGTCGGTTTCGAAATGATTGACAGAGGTGTTCCCCGTCATGGTTATGAAGTAGAAGATGTTGAAGGAAACAAAATTGGTATTGTTACCAGTGGAACCATGGGACCATCCGTTAAGAAAGGTATAGGGATGGCTTATGTTCCCAAGGCATTTATGAAAGCCGGAAGTGAAATCTATATTAGTATTCGCGATAAAGCACTTAAAGCAGAAGTGGTTAAAACGCCTTTTTATAAAGCCTGAAATAGCCATGATTCTAAAATTACCAATTGAAGATGATATTCTGATTAATCTGGCGAACCTTTAGTTCACGAACACCGCTAAAAAATGAAAAAGATGTGAGTAATTCCATCTGACCCGTCAGAAATAAATAATAACAGATGAAATAATAATCCGGAACAATAGTTAGAAATACGTAGCATAATTTAAATTTGTGCTACGTATTTTTTTAAAGATTTATAGTATGAAAAGTATTGAAGTTATTTTGACGCCATCATTATTTAAATACCGGACAACCACTGATGATTTTATGGTTGTGGTTATAGACGTATTACGCGCCACCACGGCCATTTGTGCTGCTTTTGATAGTGGGGCGAAATCAGTGATTCCTGTTTCGGATCTGGATGAATTGAAGGAATATAAAACTAAGGGTTTCCTGGTTGCAGCTGAGCGTAACGGTAAAAAAGTTGATTTTGCTGATTTCGGTAATTCACCCAGTGTATTTTCAGAAACTGATTTAGCCGGAAAAGATATTGTCTATTCCACCACCAATGGAACTCAGGCCATCGAAATAGCAAAGAAATCGGGGAAAATATGTGCTGCGTCATTTGTAAATATGGATGCTGCCAGTGAGTGGCTTTTTAGTCAGCAAATGAATATTGTAGTTCTTTGTTCGGGTTGGAAAAATACTGTCAGCCTCGAAGATACCCTTTGCGCAGGCGCCCTTGTCGAATTACTGGAACTTTCGGGATTGTATTCTCATATTTGCGACTCTTCAACGGTTGCCCTTGCTCTTTGGAAATCATCAAAGAATGATCTGGGGGAAGTAGTTGAAAAAGCAAATCATTATCAACGATTAGTCAAGCTAAAGCAACATAATGATCTGGAACACTGTTTCCGGCTGAACAGTTCCACAGTTGTGCCGGTTTGGAACGGGATTGAGTTTTTAAATTATAATTCCTGATTATACTTTTAAATGTTCTGATAGAGAATAATACAAATCAAGGGTTGAAATTGTAACTTATTAGTTGCCAGGCGAACTCTTCCAGTGTTTAAAACTCTGGAAGAGTTTAACGCCCCCAATAGATAAAACATGAATTCAATCATTGATTCGCATTAAAAGCATTGTATTATTATACTTAAAGGAATGGGACTAAATATTCCGAATTAGAGATTAGTTTTAGTCGGGGTAATTTGGTGTTTTCTTATCCTTTAGGTTAGCTTTAAAATTAATTACAAATTTTCATATTCCAAAAAATAAACCTTTGTGTCAGAACGCAAAATAACTGAACTTTGCAGCCGCAATACAATTAAATTACCTTGAGTAAACTCCGGCCGCTTTTTTATCATCACGACGCCTACGCAGTGTGGCGTTTAAAGAATTTCCGTCGATTTATAACCGGTCGTTTTTTTCTCACTTTCGCCATACAGATGCAGAGTGTAATTGTTGGCTGGCAGGTTTACGATCTTACTCATGATCCTTTTTCATTAGGCCTCATCGGTCTTTCCGAAGCTATTCCGTTTCTTATTGTTGCTTTGTTTGCCGGACATGTGGCTGATTTAATCAACAGGAAAATAATTGTTGCTATAACCTCAACCGTTTATGTAGTTTGTGCAGCTGTTTTGCTATATATGAGTTTTATTATGCCTGCTTTATACCTTACTGACGGAGTGCTGCCTTTATATCTTGTAATTTCGGTTACCGGATTAGCCAGGGCATTTTTTTACCCGGCTCAATCAGCTTATATGGCTCAGATTGTTCCCCGAAGCCTTTATGCCAATTCATCCACATGGAACAGCACTGTCTGGCAGATTGCTGCTGTGTCGGGTCCGGCTACCGGAGGATTACTATATGGATTTGCCGGAATACACGCCGCTTTTATTTGTGTTGTTTTCTTTTCAGCTTTAAGCCTGGTATTCTTTTACACATCTAAGTCTGTTCCACTTCCGGTGCATAAAGTCGGGGAGGGGATATTTACAAGCTTAACGACCGGAATCCGGTTTGTGTTCAACCACCAGGTATTATTAGGTGCGTTGGCACTTGACATGTTTGCGGTATTTTTCGGTGGAGCGGTTGCCTTGCTTCCGGTTTTTGCCTCCGAGGTGTTGCATACCGGTCCGCAAGGCCTGGGCTTTCTTCGTGCTGCTCCGGCGCTTGGCGCTGTGCTGATGGCTATTATCCTGGCTTATTACCCGCCGGTAAACCGTTCAGGTGTTAAATTGCTATGGGCTGTGGGTGGATTTGGCGCCTGCATCATAATTTTTGCTTTATCGCGTAATTTTATTCTTTCGCTGGCAGTACTTGCGTTAAGCGGGATGTTCGATAACGTAAGTGTGATTATTAGAGGAACAATACTTCAAATGTATACACCTGATGAAATGCGCGGTCGTGTGGCATCCGTAAACAGTCTTTTTGTGGGGTCTTCTAACGAAGTGGGTTCTTTTGAGTCAGGACTGGCAGCAAAACTGATGAGACTTATTCCGTCTGTTATTTTCGGCGGAGGGATGACCATAATGATTGTGCTGGCAACCGCAGGACTTGCGCCTAAACTGAGGAAAATGGAGATAAAGGGGCTGGAGTAGGGAGATGGGTGGGAGAGTGGGGAAGAGACGACAAGTGAAATGGAGAAGGGGAGAATTTGACAATTCGACAATTTGACAATTTGACAATTCGGCGATTTGACGATGGTTTGATTAGACTACTCGACTACTCGACAATCAGAAATAAATACTTAAAGGATAGAAAACACTATCAATTATATCGCTTGCCAAAGTGGAAACTGAGGTAGCCGGTAAAAAATACCAGGTTAGCATCTTTAAAAGCCATAATAGGAACCCGTTGTGGGAAAATATCTATTGCTGCGCCAATTTCAATTGCTTTTATCCGGTCATTCGCTGCGCTGAATTCGAAATTAAATCCTCCTTTGAAGTAGAGACCGGGATAAAGCTTGATTTTATCAAATCCGCTTAGTATCGGGCCGCGACCATAGATATCGCATAAACAGTCTGGGTTTGCGCCGATATACGGAAAATGTTTATCCGGATCATACCGTTCGAGGTTAGTTTTTTCAAGTATAATCTGGTTATCAACAACATCATAATATGCAATGTACAGATAACTTGGTTTAGCCAGTCCAAGATCAAATCCTCCGTAGTAAAAAGCTCTTACTTCAACTCCTCCCCAGTATGGTTTTCGATTAAGAAGATGTTGCCGTCCTATACCTGCCCGAATAATATATAAACTATTTAATTTGCCATAAAAATAACTACGCGGATTGGCAAAATTTTCGTTGTAACGCCGCACTTGATTGGGAGCCCGCATTTCGAGCAAATCGAATTCGAACATGCGGTTTTTATAATATGTTTTGTTCGTGCCAAAACGATAACCAAATCCGTAACCCAGGGTGTGCAACATTATATTCCCTGATTTCTCTTTGCGTAATAAAATCCCCATACTAACAGTGTCGGCTTCTTCATAATCCTGAGCCTGAACTATTGATGGTGCAACAACAGCAAATGTTATAAGTATAATGATGGGAAGTAACCGCATAGTTTGTGCCTTTCTATAATAAACAGCTAAACTACGGTTTAGTTTCATTTTGATGGATGAACAATTTATATCAGAAGCTGGATATCTACCTTGTTTCCTGCCGATAGTCTTTGTATTCTCCATAAGCCGCACATTTTTCTGATGAGCCGCAGGATGAAAGCATAATCGAAAGGATTACAATAGTTGCCAGGAGTGCTGCTAGTTTCTTCATTTGATATATATGATGGTGATTTCTATTTGGAAGAAAATCTGTTTACAAAAGTATTCACAAATTGCATTAGTATAACATTCAAACTTCAAATTTATTGTGTGTTTATTAATGTCAGAAAATTAAAATAGTAACACGACAGCTTCAAATTTTCCTTTTTCTTTCAGATACGGTTGAATGGCAGATAAATATTAAAGTTTTAATGGTTCTTTCGCTTTCGTAAATTCAGCATAGGAAATTACTTTTCCTTCGTGGATCATTGAAATATTTATACGCTCAGGACTGATTATTACTAATGTAGCCTGAACATCACCGGCTTTCGGATTGCCATAAATTATCAGGTTGTTTTCTTCTGATAGTGGATCGTAGTTGTATTTTATTATTGTTGAATCATTATCTAAAATACGCTCTCCATTCATTCGAAGGTAATAAGTTCCTTCTTCGGTAAATTCAATTTCAGCAATTGAATTGTTTGTGTTTTGCCAAATACCGATAATGGCTTTATTGCTATCCTCCTTAGTTTTTTTGTTATTGCACCCGGCAAGGATTGTGATTGCCAGAGCTAAGAAGAGAAAATTCAAGTTTTTCATTTTCAACATGTACGAATTAATACTGATACTCAATAAACGGAAAAAGTTTGGTTATAGTATAAGTTTAAATAGAACAGAGAAACAATATGACGGAATTTATTTTTTACCAATTACGTGATTCTTGATAAAATTACGATCTCTTCAGGAGCTAATAACTTATTCCCCAAAACCAGGGCTCTTCAGCAGCTTTGCGTTCTTTTATCTGATTTTCGATCAGTTTATTGTATTCCGCCATGTCAATTTTCTTGCCTTTAATTTTTGCTGGTACTTCCAGTTGAGTGGTCAAAGGCTTAAGGTCTATTTTATCGGCAGTAATTATAAGTGCGCCATCATTTACATCAGCCTCCAGTATAATGCCCGGAAGACCTGTAAAACGATCCGGCCCGGCACTTACGGGCATATCCAAAGCAAACCAAACAACAGTTTTTTGTTTCCGAAGGGTATCGTTCATTGAGGCATTCATACAAATATGACCTGCAACTTCTTTCATATCATTCATGATCTTCCATGCCGGCGGAACAATTGAATCGTGAATAAGATATGTTTTACCCATAAGTGTAATCCCGTCATAAACTGTATTATCACCGAAATTGCGTTTCATGAAAAAAGTTTCCTTTCGGTTACTCCAGCCTTCATTTCCCGGTTGGGCTTCTTCTTCCGAATTCTCATATTTCGATTCGGTGGCATTAAAATTGAGAATTGTATAGGTTTTCCACTCCGAACGGGTTCCCCACATATACATCATACGGTCGCGCTGTTGCTTGCTGATATAATCAACTGACGCCATCATTTTAGCCCAGTTCTGGGTGCGCAGGTACCTTATGGTTCCTTCCGGCTTTTGGGCATTAAGTTCATTGATTTGAAAACTCAGAATAACCATAACGGCTATTATATAAACAGGAATGCTTTTTCTCATTCTGGATGAATTCTACGTGGTTTGATTTAATCTGATTGTAAATTAATTTAGTTGAAATAAAAGAACAATACTATTAATTACATGAACCGGCTTTTCTGGATTTTATTCTCAAACCCTTTCATGTTGTAGGTTAAACTCAACATAAAATAACGTGCAAGAGTATTGGTTTGACTTGTTCCGACAACATTTTTGTAAGCGAACTGATTGATATTAACATTTTTATTGAAAATATCGAAAGCAGCCAAACGCATCTCAAATTTATTTTTCTTGCCCATAATCCGGCGTACCGAAGCATTCCATAAAGGTATCGATTGGTCGAAACCAAAGCTTTGATTTTTATAAACAGAATAATTGAAATTACTCTCAAAGAACATCCGCGAAATAAACTGCCATTTTACCGAAGCCCGCAGCACGTAGTTATAATAATCCTGGTTATTCTCAACACTGTTTTTATACCTGATTTTGCTGAAACCACCACTTCCGCCAGCCGAAAGCACCAATTTAGCATTTGGTGTAATATTAAGATTGCTTCCAAAATTATAATTCTGTGATTTTATTTCATCAATGGTATCATTGATGCGTGTCGGAGTATTCAACATGCTCACTCCTCCGCTGAAATCGATTGTTAATTTGGTTTTGATAATCGGAATACTCGACCATATCCACGAACCCATGTTAGTTCCCTGGCTCATGTTTTCAGGGGTTGAGGTAGTAATCATACCTTTTTCAGGATCGAAGCGTGTACTTTGACTGTAAACAATCGGATTTTTGGTAATTCCATAATTTACGTTAACACCAATGCTTGAAAAAGAAGCCGGGTTCCAATAATGAACACCAAATTCAATATTGTGTGCATTTTCGGGAACCAGATCAGGGTTGCCAACTACCTGGTAAGCAGGATTACTTGTGTTTTTTGCAGGTTGCAGATCGTTGAAGTCCGGCGCTGAAATGTCATTTGAATAACCCATATCCAGGCGCATATTGTTCTTAAATTCATAATTTACATTCACATTAGGAGTGAAGTTTGGGTACGATTTGGTAACTTTTTGATTGTCCCACGGCAAACCTTTATCAAGCGAATACAATCCTGTAAGTTTTAACTGTTGTTCCGCTACTCCAACTGAAGCATTAAGGCCGTTGTACGAATACCTGAGCACTGATCCAATACGGTTATATATAGTAATCTGATCATAGTAAGTGCTTAGGCTGTCAATACGCTGCTCAAGGCCAAAAGGATACGCCTGCCGGTTACTTTTGTTTGTTAACTGGCTGAAGTTGTAAAAGAACTCGATAAAAACTCTTTTTGATAAAGGCTCAGTATATAAAGCGCTTGTTTTTAATTCATTAACATTTTTATTGGTGTTGATCAGTTGCTGTATCTGCCCGGTTGGTGTGGTTGCTTCGAAAAACTTATTTATAGAGTTATAATTCTCCGATCCATCATTGTAATTACTGTTATATCCTCCGCTTACTGCAAACGAACGCCCTTTCTTTTTGAACAGATGCCTGTATATTGCTGCTGAAGTAATTTTATACGACGACAGATCTGTGTTGTTATTAAGGTTCAGTGTGTTGTATGGTTCCAGATTATAATCACTGAAAAGCTGGTTATTAATTTTGTGATTATTGTTGGTTGAGAACCTGAAATTAGCTTTTATGATCAGTTTATTTGTGGAATCAAATTCCTGCTCAAAGCGGGTGGCAATGCTATGACTCGATCGAAAATCAGAATTTACCAATGTGTCATTCTGGGCAAATGCATTTTGTTCGTCGATATATGTTTGCTGGTAATTATTCTGTTTAAAATCCAGTTGGGTTTGATTATAAAAGTAGCTTGAGTTGAATTTGGTCTTTTTATTATCAAAATTAAAGTTGGTACCGGCTCCGTAATTTTTGGTTAAACCTTTTCCATCATAGTTGCTTACCGGCGAATCATCGCTGCTGAAATAGAACATATGCCCTCCGTTCCTGTTAAACCCGAAATCGCCATTATCAAAGTTATTGAAAGCATTGTTACCTTTGAATTCACCATAATCTTCCCAGTTAACTCCGGTTTGATTTATATTGTTGCCATACCCGATAAACGAAAGCTGTGATTTATCGTTAAAACGGTTATAGTTTGCCCGGCCTGCCCACCTGTCTTCGGTTCCGCCGGCAATAGTTGCTTTACCAAAAGCACCTTTTTTAAATTCCTCCTTTAGTTCGAGGTTCATGGTTTTTTCCTGTGAACCATCATCAACACCTGTAAGCTTCGACTGTTCAGATTTTTCGTTATAGACCTGCACCTTCGAAATAGCTTCAGCTCCCAGGTTTTTGGTCACACTTTTCGGGTCGTCGCCAAAAAAAGTTTTTCCATCCACATACATCCGCGTTACATCCTTGCCTTGAGTACTGATATTTCCATCGGCATCTACATCTATTCCCGGTAAACGGCGCAGCAGATCTTCAACTGTTGATCCGGGAGCAACTTTAAACGTACTAGCGTCGTACTCAACTGTATCTCCGCGTATTCGTAACGGCGCTTTTGCGGCCCGAATAACAACTTCCATCAGCAATTGCGAAATGGGTTTCAATTCAACCACCTTAAGATCATTGATTGAAGAGGAGGATGGCTTTATTGTTATTTGTACAGGTAAGTAGCTCATATGTTGAATTTTAAGCAAATAGTTGCTGTTTTTTACATTCGGAAATGTAAATTCACCTATATCATTACTCGTAGTAAAATTAACCAGTGACGAATCACCGGGATTAAGTAACATTACAGTTGCAAAAGGAACAACCTCATGCAATGTATCCTGCAGACTCCCTTTTATGGAAGTACGGGATGGATTTTGGGCTTGTGCAAAACTGCTGAGGAATGTAATAAGTATAAGAGGTAAAAAGTACTTGTATTTCATGAAAATATTACTTTGAATGTAAGTTTTAATAATTGAATTTATTAATCAAAGTAACGACGAAATATTTGCAACAATATCATAAAAAAAATAAAAATATGTTAAATTAGGTGTATTGGCATTTTTTACTCACAAATTGCTATATATGATCTGCAAAGTGAATCACTGTTTGAAATGGCAGAATGTAAATGAAAAGGCAAGATTAAACTATTTGCTTTTAAATCAAATGATATCACTAAAGCAAAACTCAGTTTAATAATGAATTTCTGACTTAAGCTTTTTAAAATTCTTATTTTTTATCAGGCTTATTTCAGATTTCCCTCTTTCTTTAGTGTGAAAGAGAACGTGGATCCCAATCCGGGTGCACTTCGTACATTAATGGTTTGTTCATGGGCTTCGATAATATGCTTCACAATTGCAAGTCCGAGTCCGGAACCGCCCTCCGCACGTGAACGGTGCTTATCGACTCGATAAAAGCGTTCGAAAAGCCGTGAAATATGTTTTTCTTCAATGCCTGCGCCGTTGTCCGAAATTTCGATAAGATAGTTTTCGTCCATATCGTAAAAACTGATTTTTGTACGACCGCCTGCAATACCATATTTTATTGAGTTCAGAATAAGATTGGTAAGCACTGTACGTATCTTTTCCTTATCGGCTCGCACAATCATAGTATCGTTATATTCGGCTGCAAATAGAAGTTTAATATTACGTTCTGTGGCTTTGGGTTCGAGAAATTCCATTACGTCTCTCACAAGCATGGTAATTGAGAAATTTGAAAATAAAGGAGTTGCTTCACCGGTTTCGAGGCGCGATATTACTTCCAGGTCTTCGACAATGGTGATCATCCGTTCAATATTCTTCTGCGATTTCTCCAGGAAGTCGAGATTTATTTTCGGATCATGAATGCCGCCATCCATAAGGGTCAGTACAAATCCCTGCAGGTTGAAAAGCGGTGTTTTGAGTTCGTGCGAAACATTTCCGAGGAATTCCCTGCGATAAACCTCCATCTTTTTAAGTCCATCAATTTCTTCTTTGCGGTCGTTGGCCCAGTTTTCAACTTCTTCATTTACTTTTCCGATAATATCGCCGTGTATGCTGGTTATCTGATCTCTTTTATCGTCTTTATTTAACTTTTGCCTATGTATAGCTTTGTAAACCAGTTTTATACGGTTGTAAATAAACCTTTCAAGAGAATAACTTAATATCAGGTATTGAAAAAGGATAAGAATTAAAAAAGTTCCAATAATCACAAACCAGTAAAGATGTTTAATGGCAATTACTTCAAACAAAATAAATATAACTGCCACCATCAGCGAGAGCATGATTGCCAGTATAAATGCTAACCGTTTCGGGGTGGTTTCGGACATTCAAATTTGGATTTACGAATTACGAATTACGAATTACGAATTACGAATTACGAATTACGAATTACGATTTACGATTTACCTATTAACGGCCACAATCGTATTTCGTATTTCATCAATCGTATTTTTTTTATCTCGGGTCAAACTTATATCCAACGCCTTTTATGGTTTTAATATGATCGGTGCCGGTTTTCTCGCGTATTTTACGGATATGCACATCTATAGTACGTTCTCCTACTACCACATCATCATCCCAAACGCGCATCAGGATGTCTTCGCGAGTAAAGACCTTCCCGGGTTTGGAAGCCAGGATACTCAGAAGTTCAAATTCCTTGCGGGCAAGTTGAATCTCAGTACCTTCAATAGTTACCATGTATTTCTCACGATCAATGGTGATATCACCCGCCTGGAAAATTTTTGAGTCCTCTTCCAGAACAGGAATCCGGCGAAGGAGCGAATTGACCTTACTTATGAGTACAGATGGTTTGATTGGTTTTGTTATATAATCGTCGGCACCGGCATCCAACCCGAGTATCTGTGTGAAATCTTCATTTCGGGCTGTAAAGAAAACAATAATAGTATCTTTCAACTCGGGAAATCGTTTGAGTTCCTGACAGGTTTCAATACCATCCATTTCCGGCATCATCAGATCGAGCAGAATCAGATGAGGAATGTCAGCTTTAGCCAGTTTAAGAGCATCGCGTCCATTCAGGGAGGTAACAACGGTGAAACCTTCTTTCCTTAGGTTGTAACCTACAAAATCGAGAATGTCTTCCTCGTCATCAACAAGTAAAATTGTATATTTTGATTTATCCATCGGGAATAAAATGTTTGATAATTTATATTTACAGGAGAATTCTGATCAGAGGGTTACTGCTTTAGAATATAAAATTCAGGAGTAAGTCAAGTCTTATTTTGATCCAAATATTTTATCGAACAGGCACATATCCTGTTTTTAGTACAAGTTGTTGTCCGGCAGTAGATAACACAAAATCGACAAAAGGACTTATCGCATCTTTAAGTCTTTCGGGATAAACGTAAAACAACGGCCTTGAAATGGGATATGTTTTGTTTTTAACGGACTCAACTGAAGGAGCAATGTAAGTGGCACCTTTGTCACCTGATATTTTCACAGGTTTTAGCGTTTTGTCGAGGTAAGCCAGCCCTACATAACCTATAGCTCCTGCCTCCTGGCTGACGCTCTGTGCAATAGCCCCGGTTGCCGGCATTTGCAAAACATCTGAAGCAAAGTTATTATTGTTCAGAATATGTTCTTTAAAGAAATCATAAGTACCGGAACTTGGCTGCCGTGAGTAAATTACAATTTTCAGATCGTCACCGCCCACTTGTTTCCAATTAGTGACAGTGCCTGTAAAAATTGCTTTTAACTGTTGAAGTGTTAACTGACTCACTTTATTGTTAGGGTTTACGATCACAGCAAGAGCGTCAAAAGCAACAGTTGTTTCAATTACCGGTTTGCCGGCTTTGGCGAGTTTTTGTTTTTCTTCTTCCGTAAGATTACGGGCCGATTCGGCAATATCTGTAGTTTCACCCATCAAGGCAGATATCCCTGTAACAGAACCTCCGCCTGAAATTATTACGGATGCATCAATATTGCGCTTCATATATTCTTCGGCCAACATCTGAGTAAGCGGTAACATTGTATCGCTGCCTTTAATCTTTATTTTTTGCGCAAATAACTGATTTATAAATACTAAGCTTAAAATCAGATACAATGATATTTTCTTCATACAGGCAAAATTACACTATTTGTTAATTAATTGTAAAGTAACTCAGATGTTATTACGTGCCAATTACACTAATATTAAATAAATGTTAAGAAATATAGCCATTTCATTCAGTTGCAATGATTTCGGGTTAAGGATCTACACTGATTTGGTATAGATTTTCAAAGAAAGGAGAATGATTTTTGAAATCTGAAATAAAAGGGAAGAAACACAAGGCGCACAGGAATCAATAAAGCCAGTTGCATTTTTTAAAAATGGGCGATCCACTCAATTGTAAATTTATCGAAATGTGAAGGGAACTCGCTCTTGAGATAATCTTCGTATTGCACCCTTATTTCGGCTTTGAACAGTTTTGGCTCGAAACTGAAATTAATTCCGGCAGTTATGCGTTCGGCGCTATTTTTTTCAAATAAATCAGTTCCCATAAAATCCCATCGAAAAACAGGGCTTATGATCTTGATCATCTTATGGTTTATGAAAAAGTTGTAATACGAATGAATGTAAAACGCATCCTGGAGGAGATTAGCATTGGTAGTATCGGTAACATATCGCTGAAGATATTCACTTTCGATCAAAAGTCTGTCTGTTTGGTATCGCATTTCACCACCAACAATTTTCAACTTTGTTGCTATTAAGCTCGAGCCCTGATAGAAGTTGGAAACCAGCCTGAAGTTTCTGAGGGGAGTAATGGCAAGCCTGCCCGAATAGCCGGGCTTGTCAATCCATTGTGGGTTGTTGCTTCCGGAACCATTCATGGCCGAAAGCCAAACATCGACAGGGATGTGAAATGTAAACCTGTAATTAGCTGCAAAACCGATATCGCGCAATCCGTTGTTTACATATTTGGAAACAAACGAACGGTTGGCGAAAAAACTCTCTACCGGGCTACGCATATAATCTGTGCCGAATGGAACTTTGCGCTGGCCAAGATAAAAATCGAGATTTTTTAGAGGTGTGATTTTAACGTAAGCATCAAGCATTCTGATTTGACCTTCGTCGGACAGGTCAACTTCCGCACGATAGCTAACATAATCATTCACTTTGCCTCTTGCTCCCAGGCGGGCATTACGCACCTCAAAGCGCAATTGACCGTCTTCTGTGTTAAATTCAACTTTGGTTTTAAGTGAACCCTCAAGCTTAGGTGCAAAGGTTATCTGTTCAGAAGTACTATCAGAGGACTGTCCAAAGGTGTTTATTGCAAGTATAACAATGAAAAGTCCGAGTAGAGTTAACTTCATACGTAATTATTGTTCGGGCAAAAATATTAATTTCTGACTGCAATAACTAAAAAAAAGAAGTGTATTGTATTCAACATAAATAATGGCAAGAATATTTTTATATGCCATGTTTCAGAAATCATGTTCCGAAACTTATTTCTGTTCAAAAAGTAAGGCGATTTATTTATATGGTCTAATCAGAAGGATGGGCCGAATTCTCAAAATCCCTGCTTGCTTTCAGAAGGTTAACAGTAAACAACGTCAGGTTTTTCATTTCCGAAAGTATATTCAGGTAAAGAATGCTGTTGCGGGTTCCTGTTTCTGAGTTTTTTATCCGCTTTATTTGTTTTTTGCGGGTTTCTTCTATTAACCGCTGTATTTTTTGTTGACGTTCAGCAATGATCTCAAAATCTATAAAATTTCTGGATCGAAGCGTGCTCATTATTTCACTATACAAAACGGAAACTTCCCCGTCAAGCCTCGAAAGCTCTTCTATCTGAACCGGAATAAGAGGTTTATGATTGTTTTCAATGTGATCATAAGTGGGTAATACAATAAATGATAAACAATGACTTATCTCGCGT
>CAJDUB010000048.1_pt1 | contig 16461 bp, 11 predicted proteins | sample 7390251 | NCBI WGS metagenome assembly CAJDUB01 (sample SAMEA7055665, study PRJEB34461) | soil metagenome | biome: terrestrial ecosystem; feature: Peninsula; material: soil | place: Antarctica | collected 2016
AGGCAAAGTTAAATTAACTGACGAATCCGGTAATTCAGCATTTGTTACTGCAACCGATTTAAAGGGAAGCAATGGAATTGTTCACGTAATTGATGGTGTGGTTCTTCCTAAATAATTACTTGTCAGAAATCAATTGAGTAAAAAAGCTCTCTGAAATTTCAGAGAGCTTTTTTTAGTATCTGACACACACTGATTTATCATTTCACATAAATCAAAAGCTTCCTCATTAAATGCAAATTGCAACATCTGTTGAGGAACCAGGTTAACTGATATTATGCATATCCAACAGGTAAACTAATCCTTGTAATCCTCCACCGGCCACCATGTAACATCATCTATTCCACGAACAACCTGATACGTTTCTATTTTAATCCTGATTATTGCTAAATCTTCAGACAAAAGAAAGTTAGCCTGATCAGGATGTCTTTTGAGGTGCGCTTGCATAACTTCTTCATAATCTGCTTCCCCAACTTCCTGAGCATAGCCATATGCGGTCAGCGCGAAACCTGTCTGTTTAAATGAACTGTCTGTATCTTCTCCTTGAATCAGCACTGCTACTCTGCCATTCATAAGCAGATTTTCGAACTTGCGTGTGTTACGATACGTAGCAAAGATCATCTGCCTAAACTCAGAAATTGGTGTAATTGCTATCAAACTTGCATGCGGCTGCCCATCACCCTCGGTAGCCAAAACAGCAAGCCGACAGGTTTGAAGGACATTTCTGATATATTCACTTATTGAAATTGGGTTGCTCATCTTCGATGTAATCTGATTTAATTACAAAGGTATTGAAAACGCGCCACAATGAATTTTCCATATAGAAATCTACCCTATATGGCGCAGATCCTGAAGCTAGACGAAATAAACACTCCTTTTGCACCAATATTCTGACTTCGTATTAGAGAAATCCGATGGTTACCTGTTATGCAAAAGAGAGTTTGAAATTTAAAGAGCACTTATTGATTATGGTTTAAAATATAAATGGCATCAATTTCCCGGCTACCCGCTTAAATACCAATGAATCTGCAGCCAAGGATAGTACTTTCGGGAAGTATTCTGCGGTCGAAAACCATTGCCAGATGCAGGTTTTTAAAATGACGGGAAAGCAACCTTTCGGTCCCGGTTTCTGACAAAAGAATTAATTCCTGTCTATCGCGCCCGCCTTTGGCACATTTTACCTCATCCGCCTTCGGCACCTTCTGCCTCAAGGAGAAGGCCGAGTACTACTGTATTTTCTGTTTTTTAAAATGACTTTGTGATTTTTTAGAGTGACTTTATATCTAATCCATATAGATTATCAGCATATTACCAGTTCTTTTGTGTATCAGAAATGATTATTTCCATCCAATTCAGACATCAAGAAAGTTCAGAATACAAAATTCAATTGCCGGAAAAAGAATTCAAAACCAGATGTTTATAAGGTTGACAGGCATCATCCTTTTAATAAAACAACCAAAAGATTACCGCAAAAAAAAAGACTGCCATGGATGACAGTCTTTTCCTTGAATATCTTATTATTTGTTATTTAGCAACAGGTGCAGCACCGGGGTTATTCTGAGGCATCTGGGCTCCTGAGGTGGCTTCGGCAACATTACCAATAATGCGGAGTTGAACCGCAGCAACTTTGGCATTCGACATAACAGTAATTGTTTTGTTGATTGGTCCAAGACGATTGGTATCATATCTCACCTTGATAGAAGCTGATTTACCTCTCAGGATAGGTTCACGGGGCCATTCAGGAACAGTACAGCCGCATGAGGACTGAACATTGGATAAGATAAGCGGTTCAACCCCGGTGTTCTTAAATACAAATTCACATGTTCCATCACCTCCTTTGATAACAGTTCCATAATCATGGGTTGTTTTGTTGAACGAGATGTCCGGAGCATTTGGATTTGCAGCTTGCTGTACGGAAGCGTTTTGTGCTGTTGCAGCAAAGATTAACATTATTGAAACAACCAGGGTTAAGAGTACTTTTTTCATTGTTTTAAAAATATTTAATTTATTTTCTAAAAATTTGATTTCCTTTAGGGATAAAGTGTAAAATGTCAAGTTGATAAGATTACAATTCCCATGCCACTTAACAAACTATTGCAAAATTATTAATTAATAACGATCCAATCAGAAATTATTATATAAAATGGTATAAATTTGTTACAAACTTGTATTATTATGAGGCAATCTATTTTAAGGAGCACTATATTTCTTTTGAGTTGCATGATTATTTCGTGCTCCGGATCAAAAAAAACAGAAAGTATGAAAACTGATCAGAAAGTAAGTGTATCAGGACCAAAAGCAATAATATATCAGACCAAAAAGGACTATTCAAAATTAGTACCTATCATTTTAAGTGATGATAAAAAATCAATTGAATCATACCCTGATATCAAAGATATCTATTTTAACGGAACCCTGGCCTACCCTACTCTTCTTCATAAAGGCTATTGGCTCGACAACAGAGGCATCAATAAAAATGTAGCCTTTATCAAACTAAGCTATGAAGAATACTCAAAACTTCAGAAAACGCCTGTACCGGAAGAACTTTTAATTATGATTGTCGATGACCAACCATTGGTGAGCATGTATAGTTGCGGTGTTAGGTCATCATATGAAGATATTGAAAAGGAAATGAATGCTAGGATTGATTCAAGCGATTTTTCTGCTTTTACGAAAATAAAATAGGTAAAGATCAGCCTGATCTGAATAGCTGGAAAGTGGTTCGGCATTCATCTTAAATAATTTTACAAAAGCTGAATGCAGCTTTAAATAATTTATATATTCGCAGTATTATAACTCAGGTCTTCATAAAAAACTTTGTAAAACCTATACTCAGTTTTTGCCTTATTATCATAATCCATTTATGCTATTTTATTCCCATAAAGCCTATTATATTGTTAAAATCAGGTATTTTAGTCTGATATTTCTATTTCTATTATCAATAGCTGCTTTTGCACAGAAAGAAGCTTCTATATGGTCAATCGGAAATGGGCAGCAATTTAATTTTCAATCCGGCAATTTTGAACTTACCTCTTTCCCGGCAAATGAAGCTGCAAACTCAACTATTTGCGACAAAGAAGGAAATTTAGTTTTATACTCCGACGGACGAAAAGTATGGAACAAAAACAATGAAGTTCTCATTAATGGTGAGGAACTTATAAATCAGAACTTAAATATCGTAAACCTGCCAGTTTTTATTCCATATCCGGGTAAAGAGGGTTGGTATATTTTATTGTACGAAGAAATCGATTATACTTCGCCTTCGACTGGCATAATTGATAATGCTCTCTATTATGCTGAGATTAATACACAAGCTAATAATGGCAGAGGCGAATTAGTCAAACAAAAAGTCAAAATCCATGATAATTACCATTCAGGACCCACCGTTGCAGGTTTTTGCAACAACAGCTATTACTGGCTAGCAATAAATCGGAATGAAAACATCACATCAGTTAACAGAGATAGAATCTATTTTTATAAAATTGATAAAAATGGTATATCGCTCACACCTGTAATTAACGACAAAATTGATATAGGGAACTCCGGCTCCTATAAATTTTCACCCGATGGTGATAAGTTAAGTTTCAGTGTGGGTGGAAATTCTGTTGATAGTGATATCATCGCCGATTTCAATTTTAATACCGGGGAATTATACAATTATCGTTATCTTCATTCAGATACTTTTACAAAAAAAGAGTTTTCGCCCGATAGTAGATTCGTTTATTACTTTTCGGGGGCAAACCTGATTCAATGTGATGTGCGCTATACGGATGCAGCGCTAATTCAGAATACTGCCGTTACAATTCTCCGGTTAGCCTCAAATGACAATAATAAATATCCCGGAGGAGAAATGGAAGTTGCACCCGACGGTAAAATCTATTTCTATTATTACGACATTGTGGATAATCAAAGGAAACTTGGGAGAATAAACAATCCCAATGGTAAAGGAAATGCCTGCAATGCTGAGTTGGATTTCTCGATAATAAAATCCGATTATCCATTTATGCCTGAATTTGTTACCAGCTTTTTGCGCGAAAAATTACCAGTCAACATAGACGAGATTTACCCGGATGCCGGTCCTGAACTTATAGTATGCTCCGGTTCATCAGCCACCGTTGGAATAAATGACAGTTCACGTGCTTATTATTCCTGGAGCCCGGAAGCAAGTTTAGCGGATCCGTTTTCTGCACAAACTATTTTTTCGCCGCATTCAAATTCCAGTTCTCCTTACACATTAACTTTAATTTTAAAGGCAACAGATGGAAACTGCTGGGTTCATTTCGATCAAACATCAGTAATTGTAAATCCGCGTCCCTGGAAATTACCCGTTGATGGCAGCTGGTCAGTTTGTCCTTTTGTTAAGGAAGTGGATTACTGGACCGTAGATGACCAAAATATGTTACAATGGTTAGTTGATGGTGGTGATATAGTTCCCAATACTAACAATGATAGTATTAAAATCAATTGGGGAGAAACAAATCCGGGTGCTTCAGTAAGTGTTTTTTCAACCAATAGGTATAAGTGTAGTTCAGATACTTCGGTGTTTCCGGTGCGGATTAATGTGGAGCTGGTTACTGAAACGCCCAAAGGTCCTGATAAGATTTGCATCGCGAGGGGTAAAAACATACCCTATGAAATCAGAAAAACAAATGGTTCGGTTTATAACTGGAATCCAATAGGAGGAAACGTGGTTTCCGGACAAGGCACAAATCAGGTATTAGTTACATGGCAAACTACAGGAATAAATAAAATTGTAGTGGATGAAACAAGCACAACTATAGATACAATTTGTTTTGGCGAATCAATACCATTGCTTGTTGAAGTTATAAACGACAGCCTTGAGATCGCATTAACCAATGTAACTTTCACCAACGATAACAGTATTGAAATCACATATAACTCAGACAAACTGAATAAAAACCATTTACTATTTCAGGTAGTTAAAAATGCAGATGGTATAGTTGAAAGCGAATTCCCGATAACCGGAAATTTTAATGGAGTTCATATTTACCACCCCGATACAAGCGATTTAAGTCCGGAAACTATACTACTAAAGGTGATAAATGCATGCAACGAAACCTTCTATTCAAACCCTGAAGAAACCATTATCCTGGCTGGAGAAGAAAATATTTATCAAAATACGATAGAATTAACATGGAATGTAAATCAGTTTTGGAAACCAAACCAGCTTAAACATGAAATCTGGCATTCAAAAAGCGGCCTGGACGGCTGGAAACTGGTTAAAACCATTGGTGATGAAACAGAATTCAGTTTTCCAATTCAGGATGTCTCACTATATCATTATTTTAAAATAAAAGAAATAAACACCGATAAAAACCTGGAATCGTGGTCGAATGTTTCCAAAATTGAAGTTGAAGATAAAATAGTAATTCCCGATGTTTTTACACCCAACAGTGATGGCTTTAACGATGTATGGAAAATCGGTAAGATAGATTTCCATTCGCTGAAAAGTGTTATTATTTACAACAAAACCGGTGAAGTAGTGTATGAATGTAAAAATGTATATCTACCCTGGGATGGCAAGGTAAACAACAAAATTAGCCAGGGAACCTACTTTTATCAGATCACATTTGATTCGGAAAATATAAGATACGGCCAGGTAACAATTTTGCAATGAGGTATTTAAAGAATATAGTACTTACCATTTTTGTTCTTAGCGCACAGCTTTTAAGAGCACAGGATTTTCCATATCAATATTTTACACATTCTAATGCTATGGTAAATAATCCATCCTTAGCTGCCATCAACAGCCAAATGAGGGCAGATATTGGAACCTATAATTTATGGGCATCAGGGTTTAAGCCACTCACTGATAATATGGTAAGTTTTTCGATATCGCCCGATTTCAGGAAACAGGCAAGCAGATCCCAATACCAAAACAGAATTGGTCTGGGAGCCGTTTTTCTAAATGAAAAAACAGGACCTTTTAATCTGAATGTTTTCCAAATGATTTACGCTTATCATATTTCAATGGATAAATCCACATCTCTTTCGCTAGGAATTTGCGGAATGATTGAAAATATAAGAATTGATGTAAATTCACTTTCTCCGCTTCAACCCGATGACCCAAGGCTTTTAAACGGAAATGACAAATCGTTTTTATTCGATGGTGGTTTTGGGGCAACACTTCAGGGCGGCAATTATCAGATTTCTTTTTCGGCATTGAATTTAGCTCCCGGAGTGTTTCGGTTCAATAAAAGCGCATCGGCTGAAATTCCCGGCTTCCGGAAGTTATTTATCGCAGGAAACTATTCTTTTAAAATAAGCAGGCAATTTCATCTTCAACCTGCTATCACTTTGAGGAATTCGAGGCAACATAATTTTAACTATGATGCTTCAGTAGCTTCTGATTTTAATTATTTTGCTTTAGGTATTGGATATCGCAGCGAGAAATCAATTTTTGCATTTGCCCAAATACCATATAAAGATTTTATATTAAGTTATACGACCGAAAATCCTCTTAGCTCAGTTCATATGATTGGAAAAGGGCATACATTCTCGCTGGCATGGAATTATGGAAAATAAATTTCTGTTTTACCCGGGGATTATAGGATTATTTTAAAATTTAGATTCAACGTGTATTCCTGTCACATTGAGCGAATCCGATAGCTCTCGGATCGAAATGCACTCATTCAACTCAAAAATATTTCATTTTTGCCTGTTTTAGAGGGATTTGACACTACTCCTAAAGCGCTTCGACTCCATCAGCGTGACAGGGCAAGTTGCTGAGCATAACATAAGATTGTGACATCTTGAATAACCATTATAATTCCAAAAATTTTTAACCTTTTTACATATTTGATTATACTATAACTTTGTTTCAATATTGGGTATAAACGGATATTTTAGAATCCGGGAAAACCAATAAAACAAAGCTCCCCATATCATTGGAAAATTCAATCCCGCTTGTTAAATTACTTGATGGCAGAAGTTTCTACTATGCCTTTCTTGCAGGTGCCCAGCGCATATTCGAAAACCAGGGACTGCTGAATAAAATGAATGTTTTTCCGGTTGCCGACGCTGACACAGGTACAAACCTGGCCAGCACCATGCGTTCCATTGTGGATAGTCCAATACCAACCAACAATGTTAAAATGGCTGCTGCTGCTTTGGCAGATGCTGCTTTAGTGGGCGCCAGGGGTAATTCAGGAATTATTTTTGCACAGTTTCTTTATGGTTTCAGTAACGAAATTGAAAATGAAGAAAACCTGACAGTAGAAAATTTTTCACGGTCGGTTAGCAAGGCAGTAACTTATGCTTACGAAGCCATAGCTAATCCAGTTGAGGGTACAATGATCTCTGTTATCCGTGAATGGGCTGAGTTTATCAATGCCATGAAAGGGTTGATTGACGACTTTGTGGAATTACTTATCAAGGCTTTTCAGGTTGCAAAGGAGTCCCTGGCGGATACTACAAGGCAGCTGGAAGTGCTGGCCAAAGCCAATGTAGTTGATGCAGGTGCAAAAGGTTTTGTTCTGTTTCTGGAAGGGATGATTGATTTTTTCAAGAACAGGCAAACTATCCGCAGGCTGGCTATGCCGATGAATGATATGATTCTCGAAGAAGTTTCTGCTGATTCGCACGAAGTGATTACATACAGGTATTGCTGCGAAGCTATGCTGGCTCTTGATCAGTTTCCCGGCGAAACAAAAGATACGGTTCGCAATGCTATTGCAGATATGGGCGACTCAATGGTTGTGGCCGGTTCTGAAAAACGCCTTCGCATTCACATTCATTCCGATAATCCGATCAAACTTTTTGAAAGTATAAGCAAAAAAGCATCCATTACTTACCAAAAAGTGGATGATATGATAATGCAGCAGGAAATGTCGCATCACCGTAAATGGCCGATAGCGCTCGTTACCGATTCAACCTGCGATATTCCACAGGAAATGCTTGAAAAGTCGCAGATAACAATGGTTCCTCTTACTTTACAGGTTGGGCCTTCACTTTATCTCGACCGTACCACCATTGCCAGTGAGCAATTTTATAACCTTCTTGAATCTTCGCCAGTTTACCCTACTACCTCACAACCTGCCTATAAGGACTTTATCAATAAATATTCATACCTGAGTTCGCATTATGAATCGGTGATTGGCATTCAGATGAGCAGTCAACTCAGTGGCACATTTTCGAACAGTCAGCGGGCAGCAAAAGCAGTTAGCGAGCAAAGCGGTAAAAAAATCACGGTACTGGATTCCAAAATACTGTCGAGCGCTTTAGGACTTACCGTACTTCGTGCATCCGAAGCTATTGAGCATGGCAAAACTCACAACGAAATCGTTGCAGCTATTGAAAGCTGGAAAGAAAAGAACCATATTCTTGTTAGTGCGCTTACCGTAAAATACCTGGTAAAAAGCGGACGCTTAAGCCATTCGAAAGGTATTGCAGGGAAAGTGCTGGGAGTAAGGCCTATCATTTCAGTAAACAACGAAGGTAAAGCCATTACTTTTGGTAAAACCTATTCCGAAAAAGGAAGTATAAAATTACTTCTCGAAGAAGCTACCCGTATAGTGGGAAAAGGTCACGTGTGGGGATATTCCATTTCGCATATCCGTAATATCGAAACGGCTGAACTGTATGCAACTGAAATGGAAAAGCTTACCGGTAAAAAACCTTTATTTATTACTGATTGCAGTCCCGTTCTGGGTGTTCACGGAGGCCCGGGAACTGTGACGCTTTCTATTATGGAAGAATGATAACTTACTTCGTTTAAAATGAAGGAGTAAGAGGTAAGGTGTAAGAGGTAAGGTGTAAGGTGTAAGATGTAAGGTGTAAGAGGTAAGGTGTAAGAGGTAAAGGTTAAGAGGTAAGAGATAAGATGTAAGGGTAAGTGCTTGGTGCATAGTGTCTGGACACATACATTTTCGCGGAATCCGGCGATACATTTAAACAATCCGAATTAAAAAGCAGGACAGATTCTACCTTTTTATACGCTTCAGCTCCCTAATTTTAAGATACTTAACAAAAACAGCATAGGATGACATGGCACATACAACGAAACCATAGTATCCATCCAGGAAACCAAGTTTAAAGATATAATCCCGTTTAAACTTCCAGATTGATTTAAAAACAGCAATACCCAATGATGATTTTTTACCTTTTAACAGTCCTTCGTTTGCAGCAATTTCGGTAAAACTGTTAATCTGGTTCAGATGCTGCTGAATGGAGTAATAGGAAAAGTGGAATAAATCACCTTTTAGTTTGGTTTCAGTGGCACCCTCATTCATTTTTACACTTTCGTGAAGATTTATGCCACTCCAGGAACCTTTACGTTTGTCCCAGAGACGGAGCTTTGTGTCAGGGTACCAACCACAATGCCTGATCCATTTTCCAATATAATTAGTAAGACGGTTGAAAGAATAAGCATCTGATTTCCAGTCCGATTTTATCTTCAATATAGAATTCCGTAAAGCTTCTGATACCTGCTCATCCGCATCCAGGGAAAGTATATAATCAAACCCGGCCTGTTCGCAAGCCCAGCTTTTTTGCTGCATAAACCCTTCAAATGGATGTTGTAGAAATCTGACATTAAAAGATTTACAAAGAGTTTCCGTTTCATCAGTCGAGAAGGAATCAACCACAACTATTTCATCGGCAATACCTTCGAGCGACCTGAGACAGCGGACAATATTCCGGGCCTCATTATAGGTTATGATCACTGCTGATATCTTTACCTCCATGCGTGGTTAATTTATGCAAATATCTGTTTTTATTTTCAAACGGCAAGTGACTTCGTTCATTGCCCTCCCGAAAAATCGGGACAGGTTCTCTCCTGAGTAGCTCGCTGGCAGAAACATGCCGCGGTGTAAGTTATTGCGAGGCGCACAAGATAACTAAGAAAACGAAGGCGGCATTCGCCGAAGCAATCTTTTGGAGAATGGCGAATCGTTCTTAGAAGGTTTGTGGTAAAGGCACGAGGTGGCTTCGGCGCAGCCGATCAAGATCGTGCTCATTTTCTCGATTATTCCGGCTACTTCTCGCAATGATCCCGCAAAGCGGGACAGGCAGTTGCCTTCGATTGTTGCTTTCGGTTTGGCGTGTTGCTTCCGATAACGTTTTCAGTTTGGCGTGGTGCCCCAAAGGTCGTTCTCGGTTTGGCGCGGTGTCTTCGATTGTGGTTTTGCGTATTGAGGATTTTTACTCAGAGTGTGCTGAAAAACCCGGGCGAACGAAGTATCTTTTCACTATTATTTCTGTTGAAAAGCAGGTGCTCAAAATCTTTCATTTTGCTTCTAAGATCAACAGTTTCAAAAATTTTAGCTGCTGCCTGCTTTAATTCTTCAATACTAGAAATACCGCTTTTTGTCTGAAGGAACCTAAAGTCGGGCATAGTTTGCGAAAGTAAAAACATAGCATCATAAAAATCGCGGCCTTTTTGCCTGTCGAGCATGGCCGAAACCTTCATCGCACAGAGTACAGCGGCTGAAGGTACAGGCATAGGAAAAAAGAAACCACAACCTTTTATATTGATCATCTCAGGTTTGTAGACTATCAACTGATCCTGGCTCTCCACTTTAATAAGAAAACTTTCATCGCGGTGACCAGTAAGTCCCATATCAAAAAGAAGTTCAGGGAAATGTATATTCCGGCGGAAAGCTTTAAGTTTTGAATTATCTCTGTCCTTAACCTCTGCATGCAAGCCATTGTGAAGGAGAAATTGCAAAACACCATCGGTCATTTCAATAAACTCTTCTTTTGAAAGAGATTTACAATCAAAATCCAGGTCTTCAGAGAAACGGTCAATCCCTTTAATTAATCGTATGCTTGTTCCTCCTATAAAAGTAATATTTCGTATATAGCGGGTTGACGAAAGATAATCAAGAATCAATAATTGAAGATATTCTTTCAGGATATGCTTACTGAACAGCGCATTATCGCGTAAAGGTAACGGGTAAAAATTTTTAATTGCGTTTAGTTCTATCATAGCCCATATGTGATAAAAAGTTGTTGAACCCGCTTTTCGAGTGCCTTATTTTTAAATTGAATAGAATATTCTTTCAGTAAATCCTTTTTTAAATCATCGTGAAGATAATCCTCATCGAATCGCAAAGCTTCAATTTCTTTTGCCGAACTATATCCGGGATAGAGGTAAAGCAGATCCAGAATTGCTTTTTCCGCATTGGCTATTTTCATTGTGCAACCTCCATCTATTACTTTTAAACCATAACCGAACATTAGCTCACTTTTTATTGTATTATAAGAGTATTCGGCGATTGTATTAGTAAAGGAAGTGGTCTTTAAAGGACTGACACTGGTTATCTGAACTACAGCTTCGGGTATAATTCCATAGAAAGCCAATGCGGTGTGCAAACTAATGTATGAAGGGCTATATATCCGGTTGGCAAAATATAAAGCAAAGTCTGCTTTCCCCTTATATTCAGGAAAAGTAAAGTAGCCCTGCCTTAACCGGATCAGTAATCCTTTCTTTGTCCATCTGGAGAGATTGTTTCGGTCGAATCCTGGCATCCATGCATATACCTGGTCAATATTGAAACAGGCCAGTTCAAAAAGCTTATTCTTGAATTCTATGAAGTTCATCGTCTTTTATTTCTGCTATGCAGCAAATATAGTGCATTATGGAAATGAAACAAAATAATCAGAATATTTATTAAAAACTTTGCGGATAAGACACGAGGTTGTTTTCGGTTTGGCGTGATGCCTTTGAGAACGATCCCGCCGTCGTGCCCTCGTGCAGTCGTCCCATCGTGCAGCCGGTTTTGCCTGTTGCCTCTGATGACGCTCGCTGGTTAAAGGCTCCCTTCGAAGCGGCTCGCTTGTAGAAGCGTGATGAGACGTACGTCATTGCGAGGCGCACAAAATAACTTCAATAGCGAAGGCGGCATTCGCCGAAGCAATCTTGTGGAGCAAGGCAAATCCTTCTTAGAAGGGTTGTGGTAAAGGCACAGGGTGGCTTCGTTGGCGATTTTCCTTGCGAGGCCACGATTGCCGCGGCGTTGCCGATAAGAGTTTGTGCTCACCTCCTTTATTGTTGCGGCTACGCCTCGCAATGACGTTGCCTTCGATGTTCGGCCCCGGTTTGCCGTGGTGCCTTTAAGGACGATCCCGCCGTCGTGCCCTCGTGCCGTCGTGCAGTCGTGCAGTCGTGCAGTCGTCCCATCGTGCAGCCGGTTTAACCTGTTTGCTCCGATGACACTCGCTGGCAGAAGACTGATTGGGTGAACGGTCATTGCGAGGCGCACAAAATAACTTCAATAGCGAAGGCGGCATCCGCCGAAGCAATTTTGTGGAGAAAGGCAAATCCTTCTTAGAAGATTTGTGGTAAAGGCACGAGATTGCTTCGGCGTAGCCTATCGGGATTGTGCTGCTATTCTTTTTATTACGGCTACTTCTCGCAATGACGATGCCTTCGAAGTACGATCCCGGTTTGCTGTGGTGCTTTCGAGGCGTTTTCGGATTTGCCTGTTTACTTCGTAGCAGCTTGCAGGTAAAACAATGACCAATAACCCGGTATAGTTAAATCACTCAAAAGTCCGTTCGGAACGGATAATTGAAACATTTGGTTTTTGTATGGATAATTCGTTTAATTTGCACAACGATATAAAAGTAAATTTTAAGGTTTGCTGAAGCAACGAACGATATTATTTCTATATCTTTATCCATCAAATAACAAGTCATGAAGGCAGTGTTAGCTTTGCAATATTTTAATTTAAAATTTGCCGTCACAACAGACTGATTAATTCAGCTTTCCTGAGTTGGATTTAACCTTAACTGAGAAAACGATAATGAACAATCCATCCTTTATTTCCAGGATATTACGTCATTCAACCGAACGACAAATCATTGTTTTAATTGCAGTTATCCTGGTACTTGAGTATTTCACCATGCTGATCATGAATTATATTCCTCCACAGCCGGTTATGCTTTATGCGCTGGTTAACTGCGTCATATTATCGCTACTGCTAACTCCGGTGGTTTACTTTCTGGTTATTCGCCCTATGAAAGATTACCAATGGCAAAAAAAACAAACGGAAAAAGCCCTGGCACAGAGTGAAAAGAGATACAAATCTATATTTCTTGATAATCTGTCGGTTATGCTGCTTATTGATCCGTCATCAGGCGATATAACAGATGCTAATCCTGCAGCTGCTAACTATTATGGCTGGACTTGCGCTGAGTTACGAAAAATGAAAATCACTGATATAAATATACTTCAGAATGAAGAAACAATTTCAATAAAGCAAAAAGCCGCGGAGGTAAAAAGTAATCATTTCTTCTGCAGGCATCGTTTAGCCAGCGGTGAAATTCGCGATGTGGAAGTATATTCAGGCCCGATTAACTTTGGCCATTCCCAATTTCTTCATTCAATTGTACACGACATTACCGAAAGCATTCAGGCAGAAATCGCTTTGAAGGAAAGTGAATATAAATTCAGCAAATACATTGATTTTGCGCCTCATGGAATTTTTGTAACCAATCAATCGGGCGAATACGTCGATATCAATTCAGCCGCCACTAAAATTACAGGATATCAAAAAGAAGAGCTCCTTTCGATGAAGTTCACCGATATGGTTCCTGAAGAATCATTATCTGAGGCTGCAAATCATTTTAATACTTTACTAACCAATGGATTTGCTTCGGGTGAGATACCATTTGTGAAAAAGGATAGTTCTAAAGGATATTGGGTGGTTGATGCTGTTAAACTTTCAGACAAAAGCTTCCTCGGTTTTACCACTGAAACTACCGAACGGAAATTATCAGAATTAAAATTGCTTGAAAAAGACCGGTTGGTTCGCGCTTCTCAATCAACAGCTCACATTGGGAGCTATTCTGCTGATCTGATTACAAAAACATGGCAGGCATCTGATGAAATATACAGGATTTTTGGTATCGATCATACATATCCGCATATACTGGACACATGGATTGAAAGTATTCATTCTGATTTCAGGGAGGAACTGAAAAATGACCTTCAAAATGCAAACCATAAAGATAACAGGTTTGATCACGAGTATAAAATCGTCAGGATTAGCGATAAACAGGAACGATGGGTACATGGTATCGGAGAATTCGAATACGATGAACAAACGAGGCCAGTGAGGTTATTGGGCACTATTCAGGATGTAACAGATAGAAAAACAGCCGAACTTGCTCTTAAAAAATTAATCGAAGACCTGGAAGATATTGTCAATGAGCGAACATCTGATTTACTCATGTCGCATGTTGCTATTCAGGAAGCTGAGGAGAAATACCGCACCGTTGCTGAAAACACATACGACTGGGAAACCTGGTTGGGGTCTGATGGAAAATACATCTATATTTCCCCTTCGTGCAAACAAATAACAGGATATGCTGCTGACGATTTTATAAATGATCCTGAGTTGCTCCATACTATAACCCATCCTGAAGACAGGGAACAAATTGAAAAACATTCCATCAGCATATTGGATGGTAGTATTCAGGATTGCTCTATTGATTTCAGGATTGTTACTAACGAAGGAGAAACCCGTTGGATTGGGCATAATTGCCATCCTGTATTTAATAGCACAGGCAAATTTATCGGACAGCGGGGAAGCAACCGCAATATAACCAAACGGAAAAACTATGAAAAGGAATTAATTGATTCTCAAAGTCATTTGCGGGAACTGACTCGTTGGATGGATGTTGTTACTGAAGAGGAACGGATCAGGATTGCGCGCGAAATTCACGATGAACTGGGGCATTTACTTACAGCACTGAAGTATGATATGGATGGCCTGACCATTAATAAGGAATTAACGACCGACCTGGCTAAAAGCGAAATGGAATCAATGATCAGTATTGTTGATTCACTGATTGATTCGGTCCGGAAAATAGCTACCGATTTACGACCTGGCATTTTAGATCATCTGGGTCTTTTCCCTGCGCTCGAATGGATAAGCAAAGAATTTCAGAAAAGGACAAAAATATGTATACATTATAACCTGGATGAAGCGGAAATCTCTTTCGATAAAAATGAAACAACGAGTATATATCGTATTGTTCAGGAAATATTTACCAATGTGGCAAGGCATTCAAAAGCATCGAAGCTATGGCTTACAACAGGTAAAAAGGATGATTTTTTTGTGCTTTCGGTTAAGGATGATGGCGTTGGTTTTGAATTGAAAGACTATCAACAAACAGGATCATTGGGTTTGATGGGCATGCGTGAACGGGCTCTGTCAATCGGAGGTGAAATACAAATAGAAAGTTCGCCGGGAAAAGGAACGACGGTCAATTTTTTGCTCAGAAAAAATTAAAGATAAATATCTTATCTATGAATCAAAACGGATTAAAAATACTGATTGCCGATGATCACAGTGTGGTTAGAAATGGTATTATAAAGTCATTGATGACAAATTTCCCCGAAGCCGCATTCGGAGAAGCAGATAATGCTGCTGATGTGATGCGCCTGGTTTATGAGAATAAATGGGATCTGATTATCCTTGATATCAATATGCCTGGCCGCAGTGGAATGGATGTTTTAAAAGAAATTAAGGAACACTTTCCGAAGACTCCGGTAATCATTTTTAGCATGTACCCGGAAGATCAGTTTGCGGTTCGCTCCATCAAGGCGGGCGCTTCGGCTTATCTCACCAAGGATATTTCGTCGCAGGAGCTGGAAATAGCGATTCGGAAAGTCCTTAGTGGCGAACGATACCTCTCTCCTACCGTTGCCGAATTAATAACCAACGAACTGGTTGACGGCCACAATAAACCGGCTCATGAACGGCTGTCGGACCGCGAAAACCAGGTATTCCTGCTAATTGGCAGTGGAAAGAATGTTTCGGACATTGCTCATGAATTAAGCCTGAGCGTAAAAACCATCAGTGTTTACCGGACGATTATCCTTAAAAAGATGAATCTTAAAAACAATGCCGAGATTACGCATTACGCGTTTAAAAATAATCTGGTAGTATGATTTCAATTTTGTAAAAAGAGTTCAATTGTTTCAACTTTTATTGCTGTCACATTGAGCGTATCCGATAGCTATCGATCGAAATGCGCTCATTCAACTCAAAAATATTTCGTTTTTGCTCGTTTTAGTTGGCTTCGTACCGATAGCTATCGGAACCGCTCAGCCTGACAAAAGATTGTGATATTTGTAAATAACTATTATAATTACCAATTTCAGATAGTATCTAAGTTTCTGTTTAAAAATATCATTTTATCAAAAAAAGAAAAGTTGAATCAGATCGCAAGTGAAAGCATACCGGGGTGACGGTTATTGCGAGGCACGCAGGAGCTCAGATTGAGAACTGACGCATCGCGCCGAAGCAACCTTGAGTAGTGGGGCAAATTATTCTTAAAAGGGTTGTGGTAAAGGCACAGGGTGGCTTCGTTGGCGATTTTACTTGCGAGGCCACGATTGCCACGGCGTTGCCGATAGAGTTTGTGCTCACCTCCTTTATTGTTGCGGCAACGCCTCGCAATGACGTTGCCTTCGATGTTCGGCCCCGGTTT
>CAJDUB010000069.1_pt1 | contig 16404 bp, 11 predicted proteins | sample 7390251 | NCBI WGS metagenome assembly CAJDUB01 (sample SAMEA7055665, study PRJEB34461) | soil metagenome | biome: terrestrial ecosystem; feature: Peninsula; material: soil | place: Antarctica | collected 2016
GTTTCTGAAAGCCCAATATAATGAATGGTCGGCTATCCGCCCCTTGACTGATTCGTCATACACTAACCGGAATGCATTTCTTTTGAACGGGGGCACTAATGCTCAGTTATTCTGGGACCAGGAAATAAATCCAAATACAACCCAACTTTGTTACCGAAATACAGATTCGGAAGTAAGTGATGAAAATGTAGTGCTTATGATACCGGGTGTTAAACTTACAAATCCTAAATTACTTTCTAGCCAAAGTTCTTCCTCTTACGAAACTAAGATTTTCTATCAGACGAACGAAGGCAGTGATATCAACCTGAACTACATTACAATGAAATCTGATGGGACAATCAGTGACCCTTTAGTATTATCAGACCTTCCCGGCGATGATGTTAATCTCACAATTGACAGNNNTTGATTCTGCTGGTGCATACTCACCGGTTTCAACTCAAAATAATTACCTGAATTATTTTAAACCCGGTGTCGATAGCACTTTAGCTTATTCAATAAATGTTCACTATTTTCAGGATAAATGGATTGTTAACGATATAAAGGCCAAATCAGTGCCAGGTGAATGCTCCTCATTATCATCCCTCAAACCATTTGGTGGAAGCCTTATAATAATGCAGAATAAGGTTGGCTTAAACCCTTCAGGATTAACTTTATCAACTTTTTGGTTATCGGGATTTGAAAATCTGAATTCACCCACATATAACTATAGCCAGCCAGCAATATGTGAATTTTATGTGAGTGTAAAGAGTTTCGGTAGTATGTTTTTCCTGGCTTATGTTTCGGATTCACTTCAACAGAATGAGGTTTATGCGCAAAACCCGATGAATTCTGCTTTACAAAATATTTCTCAATGGGAGGGTGAAGATAGAAATCCTCAATTTTTTTTAACCTACCCCGATTTGCAAACAATTAGGGTTAACTTGTTGTGGGAATCAGTACGCCAGGGTTTCAGTACAATTTACTGCTCACATTACGATTATCTTTTCGGTAGCTTAAACGAAAACCCAAAAACTGAATCACTCTCAGTAAGCCCCTGTCCTTTCAACCGTGAAACTACAATTCGTGTGTATGCTTCCGTTGATACAAAAATCAGAATATTCGACTTGAAGGGTCAGAAAATAAAGACGTTAACTGCCTATAATGATGGCGAAGGATGGATGGACGCAGTTTGGGACGGGTCAAACTATTTTGGGAACCAAGTGCCCGCCGGAAGTTATTTAATTGTTTGTCAATCAGTCAATGAAAGCAAGAGCCGCATAATTATTAAAAATTAGACAATCTGAACTTTCACAATACATATTAATTTACTAACCAACCTACTATTGTTTATACAGTAATATATTATTTTGATTGCCGCGAAAAGCAAGTGTAAATAGATATTTTGTTTTTATTTTTTACCCTGTCCTTTTCAGGATTCAAAAGTGCCAACTTAGCGAAGCGACCTCATTATCTGTTTCAAAAAATAAGAGATGGGGAATAAAAAATATAGTTTTAAATAAATTTCAGCTAGATGAACGACTCGGTAAGGCTCGCAATCTCATTAGCCTTCGGAAAAAGCTTGCCTGATTTCGGGTCGCCTGACAGAACGTGAAGGTGTGTTATACAGAGTTTATCCCGCTATGCGGGACATAAAAAAGCCTGTTCAAAGAGAGCAGGCTTTTTGTATTCTATTTCATCCATTTACAGATTCCCCAAATACTCTGCAAACCTGATCAAGTCCTCCTTCGAAGCGAAATCGACCTTATTTGACTTCAGAAAATCCTGAATAGCATCCTTCTTCAGCGGGAAAAGTTTCAATATTTGCTTCTTATTAAAAGGAACAAATCGTTCTTTAGAAACTGCCAGGTAATACTCCGATATTTTCTCAAAAACCATATCACGGTTCAATACCAGCTTGTAGGTAAGCCCTCCGGACTGATATGTGCTGTATGCATCAGTGGCACCTAACGAACCAGAATTCCCATATGAATCCTTCTTCTGAATTTCATTGATCTTGAAATACTGCTTTACGGCTACCTTTAACTGGTTACCACTAAGAAGTTCCATATAGCCGTTATCATAGTAAAAAGTATCCGTACCAATAGTTATGAGTTTTATATCTTCCGGATTTGCGATAGAAAGAGTATCACCTGAATGCAAAAACTCAATTTCACGTGACAAGAAATTAAGATTAAGTGTTGAGGCTGAATAAGCTGTGCTTTGAAAGTATACTTTCCCGGAGGTAAATACCGGATACCGGTATCTTTCCTGAAACGGGATACAATCTTCAACTTTTAATCCTGCTGCAACTGTAATCGGCTTACTTTTTTGAGCTAATAAACCAGTTGCTAAAAACAGCATCAAGCTAATTATAAAAAAAGATATCTTCAAAATTTTCATTTTAATTTTTTGTTTTATTATAGCTTCAAAATGTTGAAACCTTATTTTTTCTTAACACAATCATTACTAAATCAGCAAAAAAACTCTTTTAGTCTTGTTACAAAGAAACAACAACGAGTAAAGGTATTTACTATTTTTTTATCAAAATTGGCAAGTGATAAAAAAACTATTGAAAGGCTTGTGAGCGCACTTACCAATGGGGAATATAATAACGGTTATATGTTCTCCTGTTCTTCTATTAATTAGTCGAAAAATTTTCAAAAATATACTTCAGAACGGATCTTCTCAGCCTTGATCCCGGAATGCTCCAGGATTGTGCTCACATCATCAATCATGCCGGCATTTCCACAAAGGTAATAAACTGCATTTTTATCAATGTTCGATTTTTTAAGGTAGCCTGTCACCCGTCCAATGTAATCAGCATCGCTATCCAGCGAAGAACAAATTATATGATTCTCTGCTTTAAACGCCTCTTTTCCATACGATTCAGCAGCATATCTCACTCCATGCAGAACTTTGTAATTCAAGTCAGGATAGGATTTTATATAGGAATGAAACGGTGAAATTCCTGTTCCTGTTGCAATAAAAAACGAAGAAAATCCCAGAAACGCCCTCTCATCAGGGATAAAAAACCCTCTCGGGCCTTCAACATCCAGTTCATATCCTGGTGTTAAATTTCGCAAATAGCCTGAGAACACTCCCGATGGAATTTCCCTGACTAAAAAATCAAGATGCTTTTCCGCAGTTCCGCTATATATCGAATATTCGCGCCCCTGCTTATGGCCAGGATCACGAAGTATAACATATTGCCCCGCTTCAAACGCAAATTTGTTTCGCTCCAGCCGTAAAATAAAAGTTGCGGGAGTTAAATCAATAACCTCAATTACAGTATGTCTTGTCTTCTTCACAATCTGAAAAATAATACAACAAATAAGGAAATAAGAAAAAAATATCAGCCATTTACATGTTTTTCAGCATGATACGATGAACGTACCAGCGGGCTGCTTTCAACAAATGAAAAACCTTTCTTTAAACCTTCTACCTTGTATTTCACAAAAATTTCAGGTTCTATATATTCAAGAACAGGTAACAGGTTAACATCGGGTTGCAGATATTGTCCGATAGTAAGTACTTTGCATCCAACGGCACGCAAATCATCCATGGTTTGAAATATTTCTTCTTCCGTTTCGCCCAGCCCGACCATTATGCCTGATTTAGGCACAATACCTGATTTTGAAATTATTGAAATCACCTGTAAACTCCTGTCGTACCGGGCAATACTTCTAACTTTCGGAGTTAAACGGCGAACCGTTTCCATATTGTGTGAAATAACATCAGGACCTGCATTCACAATTTTTTGAATTAGTTCCGGATCTGCATTAAAATCAGGGATAAGGGTTTCAATGGTGAGTTGCGGGTTAAGTTCTTTGACCTTTCGGATTGTTAGTGCCCAAAATCCGGCTCCCCCATCCTTGAGATCATCGCGGTCAACAGATGTAATTATACAATGTTTAAGTGCTAGTTTTTGTATTGTTTTTGCTAAACGAAGAGGCTCCATCATATCAACAGGTTCGGGAATATCATTCAATACATAACAAAACCTGCAATTACGGGTGCATTTATCGCCCAGTATCATAAAGCTTGCGGTACCGGCATTCCAGCATTCGCCCCTGTTTGGGCAATTGCCACTTGAGCAGATGGTATTTAACTTATTCTCAGTAATTAAGTTGTTAACTTTAGAGAAATTCCCTCCTTTTGGTAATGGTGATTTCATCCACAAGGGTAAACGTTCTCTGACTATCCTGTTTTCTGACATCTTATATTTATATGTAAAACTAACAGTATTCCGAATATGAAGTTCATTTAGCAGAATAGAAATCTCACTCATCATATAAAAATTATCAGTGCAGTCAAATAAAAAAAACAATTCCTGCATATCTTACAGACTGAATACCAATAATTGATTATATTTTGCTAATTTTGGCTGAACATAATAAGCAAGTAAACGTTTCTGATAAAAAATATATATGGATGAATTATCCTTTCTGAATAATGCCGATGCTGAAACGATTGAAGAATTTTACCGGCAGTACAAACAGGATCCGGAAAGTATAGAAATTGGCTGGCGAAGATTTTTTCAGGGCTTCGAATTCAGCGGGAAGCTTATGCCTAAGGCCGACATGAAGCCAAGCGAGTTCAAAGCGATCGACCTGATAAATGAATACCGGAAGCGCGGTCATTTATTTACAAAAACTAACCCTGTACGCACGCGGCGTACCTACTCTCCTACCTTGCATTATGAAAATTTCGGTCTCACAGAAGCCGATCTCGAACAGGTTTTTAAAGCCGGTAGCGAAATTGGTATTGGCGATACTACACTCGAAAGCATCATTGAACACCTGGAAAAAACATACTGTCAGACTATAGGTGTTGAATATGCCTTTATTCGTGATCCTAAAATATACGAATGGCTGATGGTTCGAATGGAACATTCACAAAACACCCCCAACTTCAGCCGCGAAAAGAAATTACATATTCTGAAAGAACTTAGCCGGGCTGTACTGTTCGAAAAATTCCTTCATAAAAAATTTATTGGTCAGAAACGATTTTCACTCGAAGGCTGCGAATCACTTATACCCGCTCTTGATGCTATTATTAACAAAGGAGCTGAAGTCGGAATAAGTGAATTTATTATTGGAATGCCGCATCGCGGAAGGCTTAACGTGCTGGCCAATACGCTTGGGAAACCATACCAGGATATCTTTAATGAATTTGAAGGAAAACTCCTGGAAAATGAGTCCTTGATGGGTGACGTTAAGTATCATCTCGGATTTTCTTCTGAACGCACAACACCAGATGGCAAAATCCTTAAGCTTTCACTTGCCCCAAACCCTTCGCACCTCGAAGCAGTAGGGCCGGTGGTTGAAGGCATTACACGCAGTAAAATTGATAACGAATACAAAGGAGAATCGCAACACATTGTACCTATCCTTATTCACGGTGATGCATCTATTGCCGGTCAGGGGGTGGTTTACGAAACTTTGCAGATGTCAGAACTCAAAGGGTACACAACAGGAGGAACTATTCACCTTGTGGTAAATAACCAGATAGGTTTCACCACCAATTATCTCGATGCCCGAAGTTCAACATATTGTACGGATGTTGCCAAAACAACCCAATGTCCGATTTTTCACGTAAATGCTGATGATGTTGAGGCTGTTGTTTATTCCATGGAGCTTGCCATTGAATTCCAGCAACGATTCCACAAGGATGTGTTTATTGATTTACTGTGCTATCGTAAATATGGCCATAACGAAGGCGATGAACCCCGTTTTACACAACCTATTTTATACAAAATCATCGAAAAACATGATGATCCGCGTACAATTTATGTTAACAATCTGGTTAAACAAGGTTCTATCACTCCTGAAGAAGCTATTGAATTTGAAAATTCCTTCGTGGCAGAGCTGGAACAGGAACTGCTTGATTCGAAGGAAGATGAGAAAACACGCGTAATTACGTTCCTCGAAGATGCCTGGCACACTTTGCGTCCGGCTACCGAGGAAGATTTTCACAAACCTGTTGACACCAGTGTTAAATTTGATCTGCTGTTGGATCTTACCCATAAGATAACGGATCTTCCTCACGGTAAACCATTTTTCAAAAAGCTTGTGAGGCTGATGAACGAACGACAAACTACATTTATCGAAAATGGAACTGTAGATTGGGCCATGGGCGAATTGTTGGCTTACGCATCCTTGCTTGAAGAGGGTATCCCTGTTCGGTTAAGCGGACAGGATACAGAGCGCGGCACTTTTTCGCATCGGCATGCAGTGCTTACCATGGAAGATTCAGAAGAAAAATACACGCCTCTGCAACATATCAGCGAAAATCAGGCTCCTTTTCAGATTTACAATTCTCCGCTTTCGGAATATGGCGTGCTTGGTTTTGAATACGGATATTCACTCGCTTCACCGTTTTCGCTTACCGTTTGGGAAGCTCAGTTTGGCGATTTTATGAATGGTGCCCAGATTATAATCGACCAATACCTTGTGAGTGCTGAAGAAAAATGGCGTGTGATGAATTCACTGGTAATGCTTCTTCCTCATGGTTACGAAGGACAAGGACCGGAACATTCCAGCGGCCGTATGGAACGCTTCCTGCAGCAATGTGCCGAAAATAATATACAGGTAGCCAACTGCACTACCCCTGCAAACTTTTTTCATTTACTGCGCCGCCAGGTACACCGCGATTTCCGTAAACCATTGGTAGTTTTCACCCCAAAGAGTTTACTCAGGCATCCCGAATGTATATCGCCGGTTGCAGCCCTTACACAAGGATCATTCCAGGAAGTAATTGATGATGATGTAGCTAATCCTTCGGAAGTTACGCGAATAGATTTTTGTAATGGTAAAATTTACTATGACCTTATTGACGAACGCCGTAAACGCAACCATAATAATATTGCTTTCGTGCGTATCGAACAATTGTATCCTTTCCCAATGGAACAGGTGCTTGATCTTATGAAAAGGTATCCGAAAGCCACCAGATTCGCATGGGTACAGGAAGAGCCCGCCAATATGGGTGCCTGGTCATTTATATTACGGCATTTTAAAGGAGTAAAATTATTACTGGTAGCTCGCCCTGAAAGTGGAAGTCCTTCAACCGGCTCGTCCAGGCTGCATGTTCTTCGGCAGGAAAAAATTATCGACAAAGCTTTTGGCGACTGCACCTGCGAAAACCGTAACGTTACCTGCAAAATGCTTTGTGCGCCACAGGAATGGAAGTTTGAGGAGGGAGAAGTAATAAATCCAAAGTTTAAAAAAATTACTGAATAGTTAGTTGGGCGAGAACAATCAAAATTTGAAATAACCAATTGTTTACATTGAACGGATTTAACCAATCGGGTAATTGAACTTTGAACCTTTGAACGCTTAAACCCTTTTGTCCGCCTCAGGCGGACATCTCCCCAAGGGGAGAACTATAAAAACAAAATGCAAGAATAAGTTTGGAATTTGAACTTTGAACAACTTTGAACCTTGAACAACTTTGAACGCCGCAGGCATTTGAACCTTGATCAATTGAACATTTGAATTATAAAAGCCCTGAATAAAAGAAATTATAAATACTATGATTATAGATATAAAAGCTCCTACACCGGGCGAATCGATTACAGAAGTTCAGGTTGCCAACTGGCTGGTGAAAAATGGCGACTATGTGGCAAAAGATGCTGAAATTGCTGAAATTGATTCTGATAAAGCTACGCTTACAGTAAATGCTGAAGTTGCCGGCGCTATAACAATTTTAGTTGAAGAAGGCGAAAGCGTAAGCATCGGAACGGTGATTGCACAAATTGACAGCGAAGCCAAAGTACCTGACGGAAGTATTGCAGCAGCTCCGGTAATTAAACCTAAAGTTGCTGAAACCTCGCCGACTGAATCCAAACCTGTTGCTTCCCAAATTGTTGAAACCATCTTGCCGACTGAATCCAAACCTGTTGCCTCCCAGGCTCCTGTAGAAGCTGATGTTAAAATTACTCCGCTTGCGCGCAAAATTATGGAGGAGAAAAATCTTACAGGCCGCGAAGTACTTGAACAACTTGGCCAAACCAGGATTACCCGACAGAATGTGCTTAATGCCAGCTCGCAGCAAGCTGGGGATTCCCCGGTTTATCAGCAGGCAGCTATTGAAATGTCGCGGGAAGTTGAACGTAAAAAAATGTCAACACTCCGTATTAAACTGGCACAACGACTGGTAAGCGTTAAAAGTGAAACGGCCATGCTCACCACATTCAACGAGGTGAATATGAGTCAGATCATGAGCCTCAGAAAACAATACAGCGAAAAATTCAAAGAACAACATGGTGTTGGAATCGGGTTTATGTCACTTTTTACTAAAGCAATAACAATTGCACTGACTAAATTTCCGAAAGTTAATGCCATGATCGACGGCGACGAACTCATTCTTCATAAATATGCAGATATCGGTATCGCTGTAAGCGCTCCCAAAGGATTAGTAGTGCCTGTAATTCGAAATGCCGAATCACTATCGCTTGCGCAGATCGAATTTTCTATAAAGGAACTTGCAGCAAAAGCCCGTGAAAACAAGATTACACTCGAAGAAATGACCGGTGGCACATTTACCATCACCAACGGAGGTGTATTTGGATCTATGATGTCGACACCGATTCTGAATCCTCCGCAAAGCGCCATACTTGGAATGCATAATATCATCGAAAGACCTATTGCTGTAAACGGTCAGGTTGTAATTGCACCTATGATGTACCTGGCATTATCGTATGATCACCGTGTAATTGACGGTAAAGAGTCCGTTAGTTTCCTGGTAATGGTAAAAGAACTGCTCGAAAATCCTGTTAAAATGCTGTTTGAAGGGAATGAACCGATGAAGGTGTTGCTGGGATTGTAATTAGTCAGAGTGCGACTGCGAGTCGCGCCCTGACTAATTACAACCTTACTCCTCCTTTTCAATTTCTTCAATTTCCCTTTCCTTATGCAGATTTCGTGTGAGTAACATAATTACCGAAAGCATAACTGCCATTCCGATGGAACCAAACAGCAGGGAATATAACTGCAGTTGAAGCAGCGTGTAGAAATATGCATAAAGCATAAATAAAATCAATCCAACGATTATTCCATACTTCCGGTTACTGAAAATGGCGCCTGCATAGAGCATTACCATAAGTGTAACCACCACAGCTGATATCAGGTATGCATAATCAAAAAGCAGATATTCTGCAAAGGAAAGTAAGAGCAGGTAAAACAGCATGATTGCAAAACCGACTATCAGGTATTGCAAAGGATGTACATATTTTTTTCGCAACAACTCAAAGAAAAAGAAGGTTACAAATGTAAGGATTACAAACAATACGCCATATTTGGCGGCTCGTGTGGTACGCTGATATTGATCAACAGGCATGATAAGGTTTACGCCAAAACCACCGGCTTTGTTGTCAGGCGAAATGCGATCATTCATAAACAAATCATTCGGCTTTTCTTCGCCACTGTTGATAAAATCATCAAAGCCAAACTGCCCGTAATTGCGGTTCAGCTCAAGGATTTTCCACTTAGCTGTAAAACCTTTTTTTGTAACGTTTTTATCAGTAGGAATAAAAGCGCCTTCAAAAGAAGGGTTGGCCCATGAAGAAGTCAGGTTCACATTCATTTCAGAGGCAAATGGTAAAAACGACAACAGCCTGCTTCCGTTTAACTGAAGCTTGAAACTGAACTTATTATCCAAAGCAGGATCTACAGCAACCGGATAACTAACACCTCCATTAATAATATCATGAACCGGTACACCTGGCTGCATACGAAAAACTGAATCGTTCCATGCCAGGTCAATGTTCTCCTTCACCCCTTTCATATCAGAAATGCCGAAAATTACATAGGCTTTATCCCACTTGATATCAGCAGGCTGAACATTAAGTCCTTTGGGAACCAATGGTTTGAAATTACCATTTATAGTTAGTGTGCTGGAGTATAAAACAGCTTCGTAAATACTGCGGTAGCGGATTAAGGGAACCACATCACCTGAAACGTTTAGATTCTCAGGCAGAAAATGAAGAAAACGAGTGTTGGTTTCAACTGTTCCGTTTGGCAATGATTTGTATGTAACAACGGGAACACTCACAATAGGTCCGGCCACAACCTGCCTGTCGCCCCAGGTGCGCCATATTTCAGAAATAGCTTCGTTACGGGTGGTTTCACGTTCGCGGATCAGCGATTGAACCATCTCAGACGGAATAAGAAGTATCAGCACAAAAAGTCCAATAACCGAAAGTTTCAGGCTAATTGAATTGCGCGCCCATTGATTGATTTTACCGAATGTGGATGTGTTTACCATAGAAGTTTATTTTGTTTGAATACTCAACGTATCGAGCTAATCTATATTATTTGAAAGAATGTGATAATATGCTGATTTAACAATTGTTAACCAAATTGAGGAAGGCATAAGATAATATTCCCAATTATGAAGGAACAGATGCCGGCTACCATATAATGGCATATGATAAAAAAATCATAATGCATAAGTTTTCTACTTCATGATTTCATCTCTTAAATACAATTAATGCTAAATTCTGTTAATATTTGATTTAAAACTAATACAAAGTGTTTAATAATCAACTATTCAAATCAAACACGCCCTATAATTGTTAAATTTGTAGTCTATTACATTAAATTATGCGTCGAGAAGTTGATTTCCTGGTTATCGGAACAGGTATTGCCGGTTTGAGTTTTGCCCTTAAAGCAGCGAAATATGGTAAAGTTTGCATTGTTGCAAAAGGCAATGCGGATGAAACTGCCACAAAATATGCCCAGGGCGGAATTGCGGCTGTAATGTACACTCCCGATACGTATGAAAAACATATTCAGGACACTCTGATTGCCGGTGATGACCTGAACGATGAAAAAGCGGTCCGTATAACCATTACTGAAGCTCCTGAAAGAATAAAAGAATTGATAGCCCTGGGAGTAAGTTTTGATAAAAATGCTTCAGGACAATACGACCTTGCCAAGGAAGGCGGACATTCTGAATTCCGCGTGCTGCATCATAAAGATCAAACCGGTCTCGAAATTGAAGAAACGCTGCTTGCCAGGGCACGTGAAAACCAAAACGTCGAAATTCTTGAAAATCATTTTACCGTTGAAATTATAACTCAGCATCACCTGGGAATGTACGTTAACAGACGAACTCCTGATATTACCTGTTATGGAGCTTACGTGCTGGATCGCACCAACAATAGTATAGATACTATTCTTGCAAAAGTTACACTTATGGCAACAGGTGGCGCAGGTAATGTATATGCTACCACCACAAATCCTCCCATAGCTACAGGCGATGGAATTGCAATGGTTTATCGCGCTAAGGGAACCATCGAGAAAATGGAATTTATACAGTTTCATCCCACATCGCTGTATAATCCTACAGAAAAACCATCGTTCCTGATAACAGAAGCTTTGCGTGGATTTGGAGGAATATTGAAAGATATTGATGGCAATGAGTTCATGAAGAAATATGATAAACGACAATCACTTGCACCTCGCGATATTGTGGCCCGTGCTATTGATAATGAACTGAAAATAAGTGGAGAAGATCATTTGTACCTGGATTGCCGGCACCTTAACCGCAACCAGTTGATTGACCATTTCCCGGCGATTTATGCCAAATGTCTCACTATTGGTATAGATATGACCAAAGATATGATTCCTATTGTTCCGGCAGCACATTATACTTGCGGAGGTATAAAAGTAGATGAATGGGGACAAAGCTCCATCAAAAACCTTTATGCTTCCGGTGAATGTTCGTCAACAGGCTTACATGGAGCAAACCGCCTTGCAAGCAATTCACTACTCGAATCGTTGGTATACTCGCACCGTGCTTGTGCAGATGCTTCTCAAAAATTGAAACATATCAGTTTGTGCCACGAAATTCCTGACTGGAATGCCGAAGGCACAGTAATGAATGAAGAAATGGTGCTTATAACTCAAACTATGAGAGAGTTACAAAGCATTATGACAAATTATGTGGGAATTGTGCGCTCTGATGTGCGACTCAAGAGAGCTGCCGACAGGTTAAGCATACTCGAACGCGAAACTGAAGATCTCTATAAAAGATCAGTATTGATTGATAAAATCTGTGAAGTCCGCAACCTGATAAAAGTTGGTACCCTCATTGTAAAAATGGCCCTCGAACGCAAAGAAAGCAGGGGATTACATTTCTCCATTGATTATCCGAAGGTTGTTAATGATGCTGAAGTTTCTTCTTATAGTCCGGTGGATTAAATGTCGGATTGCGGATGTTAGTATGGAACATAGTAAAAATACATTCCGAAATCGAAAATCCAAAATCCTAAATAATAAATAGAAATCATTAAATTTAAATAAAATGCCTCTCATATATCCCATTAAAGGAATTGCCCCAACCATTGGCAAAAATACTTTTATTGCTGAAAATGCCACTATTGTAGGTGATGTGGTTATGGGCGAAAATTGCAGTATATGGTTTAATACTGTGATTCGCGGCGATGTAAATTCCATCCGTATCGGTAATAACGTAAACATTCAGGATGGTGTAATCATCCATTGTACATATCAAAAACATGCGGTAACTATTGGCAACAATGTTTCGATAGCCCATAGAGCCATCATTCATGGATGTACTATTCACGACAATGTATTGGTTGGAATGGGAGCTATTGTGATGGATGGAGTTATAGTTGAAAGCAATTCCATTATTGCAGCCGGAGCGGTGGTTTCGCAAAATAGTTTGATTGAAACAGGCAGTGTTTATGCCGGTGTACCTGCCAGGAAGATTAAATCTATAGACAAAACACTACTCGAGGGCACAGTAAACCGCATAGCGAAAAGCTATACAATGTACGCCAGCTGGCACGATGAAAATATTGAACCTCTGAATGAAAATGATGATTTGAAACTTTCTGGGGCATAAGGAGAGTCTAAATTTGGGTGTTGGGGCATTCTAGTTGTAAATTCCAAGTCTCAAATTCCAGGTCTCAAATTCCAGGTCTGGTTTATCCTAAATAATTCAAAAACATTGATTTCCCTCCTTTTTTAACTTGGAATCTGGATTTTGGGTCTTGGAATTTTTATTGATTAGAAGTATACACTATAATGAATGTGGCAAGTTTCTGCCACAATGTCGCAATTGAGAGATTGGCAGGAGATTTGTACTGTTCAGGTCAAATTTAAATAAAGTTAAACAATGATCTTCGTAATTTTTATCGGCTTTATGATCCTTAGTTGGATAGTAAGCCAGGTTTTAAAGTCTAAATTCCGCAAATATTCTGCCATACCATTGGGCAGAGGTTATACAGGAAAGGATATAGCTGAAAAAATGTTGCATGATAATGGCATTATGGATGTGCAGGTAATATCCGTTCAGGGTCAGCTTACTGATCATTACAATCCTGAAGCAAAAACTGTGAATCTTAGCCAGGATGTATATTACAAATCGAGCATTTCAGCAGCCGCAGTTGCTGCACACGAATGTGGTCATGCAGTGCAGCATGAACATGCGTATGCATTCCTGAAATTACGTACTGCCCTGGTTCCTGCTGTCAGTTTTGCTTCCAACTGGATGCAATGGGTTTTGTTGGCAGGAATTCTAATGGTAAATACATTTCCCCAGCTATTACTGGCAGGCATTGTTTTATTTGCCGTTACAACTCTTTTTAGTTTTATTACGCTGCCTGTTGAAATTGATGCCAGCCGCCGCGCATTACTTTGGCTCAACAACAGCGGTTTAACTACCAGCGAAACACAGCCAAAAGCCAAGGATGCTCTGAAGTGGGCTGCTTATACTTATGTGGTGGCTGCATTGGCATCATTAGCAACCCTCCTCTATTACATTATGATTTTTACAGGTCGAAGGAATTAATTGTTGCAGATTATAATTAAAAAAGCCGGAAATCAGATTGGTTTCCGGCTTTTTAATTTGTAACAATTCATCTTAGTTCAGAAAAAAGATTCACATCTTTAGAACTAACGTATAGATCCCAGCTAACACATTAAGCTCAAAAAGAATATCAATTACCTTGAACGGTTAATCAATGATGATTAATGCGAATCAAGGGTTAATTTCAACTATTGTGGCTAAGGCCGTTAAACCTTTCAAGGGTTTGAACCCCTTGAAAGGCTCGCGTTGCAACCAACAAATTACTTTTCAACCCTTGATTTAATTCATTAGCAAAGAGTCTGCAATTCAATCAGCAGGAAGAAACCTTAGTTAAGAATATGAAAGAAAAAACCTTTATCACCTCCGATATTTATTCCTAAGGCAATCGAGTAGGAAGCGAGGGATTATTTCCCTCACTGTCCTCTCACACCACCGTACGTGCCGTTCGGCATACGGCGGTTTGTTAAAATAATGATGTCTGCAATTCGGTACGATTGTGATAATGTTGGTAAAACCCTGTGTAACCTTGCTTGCTCCAATAAGTATTATTTAATGCCCTGCACAGCATTGGGCTATGTGCTACACGGCAAAAGCCTTTACTGCTATTGCTCCATTGATATGCTTTTGATTTGTTGATGCCTAATTGTAAAAGATTTCTTCGGCGTGCTTTGGGGCGTTTCCACTCTTTCCATTTGCATATCCGCAATCTCGTTCTTATTCCTTCGTCTAATTTTTCCATCACCGATGTTGCTTTGGCTATTACAAAATAATTTACCCAACCTACTACCACTTGCCTGAGTTGGCTTACCTTTTCTTTTGTTGATTTGCCATTGCTTCTTTGGGTAATCGTTTTGCATTTTGCTTTTATACGCTCAATGGATTTTTCCGCTATCCGTATTTCCCATTTTCCTTTGTATTTGTAAAACGAAAATCCTAATAGGGTACTTTGAGTAGGATAACTAACCCTTGTCTTTGCCGCATTTACTGTTAGTTTTAGCTTCGTTTCTATATAGGCGGTAATGCCTTTGCAAACTCTGTTTGCTGACTTTGTACTGCTTACATAAATACTACAATCATCTGCATACCGCACATAGCTGTGTCCTCTTTGCTCTAATTCCTTGTCCAACTCGTCCAACACAATATTGGATAACAGTGGACTTAAAGGGCTACCCTGCGGAGTACCTTCTTGCCGCTGACTTACAATGCCGTCTTCCATCATCCCTGCTCGTAAATATAGCCGGATTAATTTTAGTGTTCGGCTGTCGCTTATCGTTTTGCTCAACATACTCATTAGCCGGTCATGGTTTACCGTGTCGAAGAACTTCTCTAAATCAAGCTCTATTACTTTTGTCTTACCACTTTGCAAATATTGCTGTGCTTGTAGCACTGCCTGATGTGCATTGCGGTTGGCACGGAAGCCATAACTGTTTTTAGAAAAATGCGCTTCGTATTTCGGACTTAACCATTGGGCAATGGCTTGTTGCAGCAACCGGTCTTTTACAGTGGGGATGCCTAACATTCTTGTACCGCATTGTGCCTTGGGTATGAGTACTTTTCGCACAGCGCCTGGTTGGTAAATGCCATCTAAAATCTCTTGCCTGAACACTTGGTAGTGGTGAGTGAGGTAGTCACGAAGTTCATCGGTCTGCATACCATCCACTCCACCACTACCCTTATTGCTTACAACGGCTCTAAGGGCTTTTTCCAAGTTTCTTCTGTCTAAAATTTCTTCTAACATTTTACCGCTTTTCTTTTGCAGGGCTGCTGTTTTACTATCTCTGTGCTATGCTCAACTCCTCTTACTTTTTGTTTTTGGGTACTGCCCTATTGTCAAGTAAGTAGTTCGCTTAAGATGTTTCGGTTGATTAATTGCTTCGCTCAAAAACATTGTAAATCTTTCACCTTATTCTAACATTCAGTCCTTCTTGTTCAGGTGAGTCCTCCTACTTTTTTTTTCGGCTCGTTTCCACAATACTATGACCTCTGCTGACTACTGATGATACCATATTTACATTGTCTTTTGAACTTTGTACATAGTTGCATCATTTACACTCTCTCGTGTAGCCGACTGCATATTATCAGTTCTCTCAGGGTAAGTCCATTTGCTTTCTATTCATGTCCCCTCTAAATTTACGCCGCAATCTTCCGTGTAGTGTAGGGCTTTTGCTTCTTATGCAGCATCACCCAAATTGCAACGCCTTATATTTAGTTTCTGTTCGTAAGGGCGAATATTTGCCGCCTGCTTCTTTCAGATTCGTAGTCGCCTACGACACCCTTGCAATTGGCTAACGATAAGCACTACAACTCTCGTTCGGGACTTACACCCTATAGCTAATGGACATGCCTGACACACATAAAAAAACAGCCCCTGAAAATTCAGGGGCTGTTTGAAATTGTATTGTTTGCTATTAATTAAACTTACTTCTATCATCCTTGATCACTGAAAGTTTCTTTAATGATTCAAACCAACCGTTATTAATTTGCTGAGCCAAGGCTTTGGTTCTGTCATTCGCTTCTTTATCAGCCACTTCAGGTGCCTCTGCTGGCTTTGTTCCCAGGCTGTTTACTTTTAACACATATACAGCATTG